>Ga0102590_1000620_pt1 | contig 72128 bp, 67 predicted proteins | sample AraplaMF_Col_mMF_FD_76859 | JGI IMG/M metagenome (GOLD analysis project Ga0102590, IMG submission 76859) | Arabidopsis root microbial communities from the University of North Carolina, USA - plate scrape MF_Col_mMF | ecosystem: Host-associated > Plants > Roots > Endosphere | place: USA...
GGCCTCGGTGTCGGCCAGGGCATAGGCGGTCAGCGTGTTCGGGACGATGCCCTGCAGGATGCCCAGCACGATCCAGTCGCGCCACTCACGGCCACGCGGCAGGATGCCCCGGCCGCGGGCCAGCAGCCACAGCGCCAGCAGGCCGCCGCCCAGCAGACCGCGGATGGCGGTCAGCGGCATCGGGGCGATGTCCGTCCCCAGCACCTTCATCAGCAGATAGGCGGTGGCCCACAGGAAGGAGCACAGCAGCAGCAGGCCCAGCAGCGGGGCGCTGCCGGCGGCCTTGCCGGCGATGTCGGCGGACGGGCTCATGCCTGCCTGTCCGCGCCGGTGTCGAGTTCGGTCATGGTTCCTCCCCTCGGGCCGGCAAGGTGGCGGAAATCCGGTGCCGCGGGAAGGGTCTGGATTCAGAGGGCCAGGGCAGCCGGCGGGCGATCAGGCGGCGGACGGCGTCACGGCCTGCCGCGCCTCATAGGCCTTGCCCCAATGCGACATGGCGGTGACCGCGTCGTTCAGGGTCAGGCCGAACTCGGTCACCGAATACTCCACCCGCGGCGGCACCTCGGCGAAGACCTCGCGGCGGATGAGGCCGTCTGCCTCCATCTCGCGCAGCTGCAGGGCCAGGATCCGCTCGCTGATGCCGGGCAGCAGCCGCTTCAGCTCGCCGAATCGGCGCCGGCCGAGATGCAGCTCCCACAGGATGTCGGTCTTCCACTTGCCGCCGATCACCGCCAGGGCGGTGCTCCAGCCGCAGCCGTCGTTTCGATGAGGCTTCATTTTCAGCAATACTGACATCGATGTGCGTGACTGATTTCATTGTAAGTACTTGATGGTGTTCAAGTCGAGCGTAGATTTCGGGCCGGCCTTTCATCCGGAGATTGCACATGAAGCCCGAGATTTCCGTCATCGGCACGGGGCGGATGGGATCCGCCCTGGTGCGCGCTCTGCTGCGGCAGGGCTACCCGGTCTACGTCTGGAACCGTACGGCGGAGCGGACGGCGCCGCTGCTGGCGCTCAGGGCGCAGGCGGCGCCGTCGGTGGCGGCCGCGGCGGATGCCGCGCGGATCGTCATCGTCAACGTCTCGGACTACGCCGCAAGCGACCGGCTGCTGCGGAATGCCGAGGTCGAGGCGGCGCTGCGCGGCCGGCTGCTGCTGCAGCTGACCTCCGGGTCGCCGGGCCAGGCGCGGGAGGCGGCGTCCTGGGCGGCACGGCATGTCATCGATTATCTCGACGGCGCGGTCATGGCCACGCCGAACTTCATCGGCGAGGCCGGCGCCACCATCCTCTATTCCGGTCCGGCCGGGCTGTTCGAGCGGCACCGGGCGGTTCTGCTCGCGCTTGGCGGCAACCCGCGGCATGTCGGGGAGGACCCCGGCCATGCCTCGGCGCTCGACGCGGCCCTGCTGGTGCAGATGTGGGGTGCGCTGTTCGGCGCCCTGCACGGGATCGCTGTCTGCCAGGCCGAGGCGATCCCGCTCGGCGCCTACGAAGCCCAGATGCCGGCGTTCAAGCCGGTGGTGGACCTGGCCGTGGCCGATCTCGTCGGCCGGGTCCGGCAGGGCCGTCTCGCCGGGGACGAGGCGACGCTGGCCTCGGTCGGGGCGCATCATGCCGCCTTCCGGCAACTGCTCGAGCTCTACCGCGAGCGCAGCCTGGACCGCACCGTACCGGACGCCTTCGACCGGGTGTTCCGGTCGGCAATCGCGGCCGGCCACGAGCCGGACGATTTCGCCGTGCTCAGCCGGTATGTTCGGTAGGACCGCTGGAGAGGGGAGGCCGGGCCATGAACGACGGAGCGGAAGAGACGCGGGTCGCATCCTGCGCCTGCGGCGGTTTGCGGCTGACCGTCGCCGGCCCGCCGCTCGGCGTCTATGCCTGCTGCTGCCTGGAGTGCCAGCGCGCCACCGGCAGCACCTTCGCCGTCCGGGCCCGCTTCGCCGGCAGCGCGGTCGTCTCGATCGAGGGCGAACATCGCCGGTGGCGCCGCGGCAGCGAGGCCGGCCGCTGGCTCGATCACTGCTTCTGCCCGACCTGCGGCGGCCTGGTGTTCATGCGCAGCGAGGCCGCGCCCGACATGCTCGCCGTCTCGGTCGGCTGCTTCGCCGACCCCGGCTTCGCCGCGCCGGCGACAGCCTACTGGACCTCGCGCAAGCCCGACTGGTGCGCGCTTTCGGGCGTGCGCGAGATCGCCCGGCAATAGGCCCGGGCATCGCCGTGTGGTCTGAAGCCGGGCCGGCGGGGAGACGCCTGAAGTGCTCGATCGATGTGTCTCAGGCGAGCAGCACCAGGGCTCTCCTGCGGAGTTTCGGGTCGGCGATCCTGTCTGCGATCTCCACCAGATGCCGGTGAAGCTCCGGCGCGGACGGCGCCAGCCCTTCCCCCAGCGCTATCAGTGCGGCGGTGCGCTCTCGGAGGTCGGCGATGTTCTCGATGGCCTGGGTCAAGGTCCGTTGAAGCCGGGGATCGAGCGTCTGGTTTTCTCGCGCGAGTGCCGCCAGCCCGGACTTGAGACCGGCCAGCATGTCCGGGCGGGTGCGGATCAGGGGCAGCAGACCGTCGACCACCACATCCCGGCGCTGCTCCGAAGAGAGAACCGCCAGCCCGGGGCCGAACCCTGCCAGGGCATACTGCTGCTCCGGCCCGCGAGGAATGCGCTTGGCGGCATCGAACAGACGTCGACGAAGCGGCGGAGACAGCGTCGGCAGGCCGGCCGCGAAAGTTCCCAGCGGCCTCGCGCCGTTGCCGGAATGGGCAAATCCCTCGAAGGCGGTGACCAGCTCTTCGTGCTGCTCCGGCGACAGTGCCTCCAATGCGCTCCCGAAGCTCGCCAGAAGCATCTGGCGATCCTGCTCGATCGGTGTGGCCTTGGCGTCGTCGATCAGCCCTTGACGCCGTTCGGGCGGGAAGGCCCCTGCCGCTGCGAACATGGTCGCCAGGGTCAGTGTACGGTTGCCGCGTTGGGGAATGGCCTTCGCGACGGCCAGCAGGCGTTGCTGCTGGCCCGGCGAAAGCACCGGCAGTCCGGCGGTGAACAGCCGCACAGCGATCCCGCGGTGGCGATCCTCGGGAATGCTTTCGATCCTGGCGACCACGCCTTCGAGCTGTTGCGGGGAGAGCATCGCCGCCGCGTGTCCCAGAAGCCGATAGCCCGACAGGGGATAGGGTGGGCCGTCGGCTTGGGCGATGAGGTCGTCACGGAGTCTCGGCGCAAGTGCCGCCACCTGTGGGGCAAACGCGCTCAGGGCGAGGTCGAGGCCGTTGCTGGGAAGGCGTCTGATGGCAATGGATAGATCCCGTTGCTGGGTCGGCGTCAGGCAATCGCTCCGCCGGGCGAGGGCGACGAGCAACTCGGCATCGTCCAGCAGTGTCAAGCGATCGGTGTCGGTATGCGTCTGGTTGCCGGCGCCCGGATTTGCCAATCGGTCAAGGGCGGAAGGCGGGGCGTCGGTGTCGGCGGGGGCCGGGCTTGCCAGCGCTTGCCAGAGTGCTTGGATCCGGGCAACGACCCCGTTTTCACCGCTGGAGCCGGCGCCCGCCAATTTGCGCCAGATGGCCTGGGCCTTGATCGCCGGCTGGCGCCGGGCGTCCAATTCCTGGGCGCCGAGAACCACGCCCCTGGTGACGGAGTTCACGTGCGACAGCGCCAGCAGATCGATCGGGTCGAGATGCCCGGCAATTTCGATGAACAGCTCGACCGGAAGATCGGTCAGGCGGGATATCCAGTCGGCCTGCGCTCCGGTGATGTCCACTCCGGCGGTCCTTTCTCCAGATCTGCTCATGACGGCAGGGTAGCGATGACGTACACCGCGTTCGTCATCGTGGATTCGGGCTCCGGCCCGGAACAGGGCGGCCCCGGCGCCACCTTAAGGCTCCCCCGGTTATCCGGAGATTTCGTCGGATGGATTTTGGGTTACCGGCGTAACTGCAGGACCTGAAGCTTGGCCGAATCGGCGAGCCGTTGCCCGACGCCGAACCGCCCGCCTGGGCTGCCGAACGCCTCTGCCGGTCGCTTGGCATCGATCCGTCCGCCTTCGCCAAGGACCCAGACGAACCCGACACCGGGTGAGAGCCCGGCGCCTCAGCCCGCAGCGCCGCGGCACCGATCGGCCAATGAGGCGATGCCGCCCAGCACCACCAGGCCGCCGAGGATCTCGCGCGGGCCCACGGTCTCGTGCAGCACCAGCACCCCAGCAGCACGGTCCGGACCGGGGTCGGACAGGCGTTTATCGACCTCAGCGTCGGCCTGTCGGGCCGGCAAAGTGGCGGAAATCCGGCTCCGGGGCGGGAAGGGGGTGTCAGCCCTCCAGCAGCGGCGCCACGGCGACGCTGCGGCCGCTGTCGATGCTGTCCAGCGCGGCGACGCCGCACAACACCGCCAGCGCCCCGGCGCGGGCATCGGCGCGCAGGCCCAGCGGGTCGGGGAGGCCGGGGCGGAACAGCATGGCCTGCATCTTCGGGTCGCCGCCCCAATGGCCGCCATGCTCCTGCGGCACCCAGATGTGCTCGACCGCGCCGAAGTTGCGCATCAGCAGGATCTCGTCGGCCGGCGGCACGGTCCAGGGCTGGCGCTCATACTGCCGCACCTCGATCCGGCCCTTGGTGCCGTTGAAGGCCAGGTGGTGGCCCTCGATCGGCATGAAGGTGTTGAGCGAGTAGGAGACCTGGACGCCGTTCCGGTAGCGCAGCGCCGCGCTCATCGTGTCCGGGATGTCGATGTCCTCGCGGAACACGCAGGCGTCGCGGACATAGCCGTCCTCGCGCGACGGGTCCTCGTACAGCATGGTCAGCCAGGCGTCGGCCGAGACGTCGAAATGGAAGTCGCATTCGCCGGCATGCGGGCAGGTCTTGCAGCGCGGCCCGCGGAACGGGCCCTTGCGGCCGTAATGGCGCAGCTCGCCGCGGGCGAACACCTCCTCGGGTTCCGAAGCCAGGTACCAGTTCAGCAGGTCGAAATGGTGGGTCGCCTTGTGCACGAACAGGCTGCCGGAATTGGCGCGATAGGCGTGCCAGCGGCGGAAATAATCGGCGCCGTGCTTGGTGTCGAGATACCAGTGGAAGTCGACCGACACGACGTCGCCGATGGCCCCGTCCAGCAGCAGCTGCTTGATCCGCTGCGAGGTCGGCGCGTAGCGGTAGTTGAAGGTGACGTCGACCCGCCGGCCGGTCCGCTTCTCGGCGGCCAGGATGCGGCGGCACTTCTCCGCCGTGGTCGTCATCGGCTTCTCGGTGATGGCGTCGACCCCGGCCTCCAGCGCCTGGACGATGTGGTCGTCATGCGCGCTGTCGCGGCTGCACACCATCAGCCGGTCCGGCCGGGTCTCGCGCAGCATGGCGCCGAGATCGGTGAACACCGGCGCGTCGACGCCGATCGCCGCCCGCGCCCGCTCCAGCCGCAGCGGGTTCTGATCGCACAGTCCGACCATCTCGACCACGTCGCCGACCTGGGCCAGCAACTCCCGGCCCCAGGTTCCGGCGCCGCGATGGCCGGTTCCGACCAGCGCGACCTTCGTCTTGCCCATTTCCGCCTCCAGACCCCGTTACAGGGTGCCCCGTTACAGCGTGCAAACTGAGTGATAACGCTCGACGCAGGTCTTCAGCACCTCGTCGCCCGGCCGCTTCCACCAGGTCTCGGCCGAGAAGATCTCGACCTCCTGCGGCCCGAAGAAGCCGGCGGCCTCGATCGCGGCGCGGATGCCGCGCAGGTCGATCACGCCGTCGCCCATCATGCCGCGGTCCAGCAGCAGGTCCGTGGTCGGCACCAGCCAGTCGCAGATGTGATGCGCCAGGATGCGCCCCTCGGCGCCGGCCCGGGCGATCTGCGGCAACAGCTCCGGGTCCCACCAGACATGGTAGACGTCGATGGCGACGCCGATGCCGTCGCCCAGCAGGTCGCAGATGTCCAGCGCCTGCTTCAGCGTGTTCACGCAGGCGCGGTCGGCCGCGTACATCGGGTGCAGCGGCTCGATCGCCAGCGGGATGCCGCTGGCCCGGGCATGCGGCAGGATGGCGGTGATGCCGTCGGCCACCATCTGCCGGGCGGCGCCGATGTCGCGCGAGCCCTGCGGTAGTCCGCCGACCACCAGCACCAGGCAGTCGGCGCCCAGCGCCGCCGCCTCGTCGACCGCGCGCAGATTGTCGTCGATCGCGGCCTTCCGCGCCTCCGGGTCGCCGGCCGGAAACATGCCGCCGCGGCACAGGCCGGTGACCTTGAAGGCGTTGTCGCGCACGATCCGCGCCGCCTCGTCCAGGCCGATCTTCTGCACCTGGTCGCGCCAGGGGGCGATCGCGGTGATGCCGTGGCCCAGGCAGGCCTCGGCCGCCTGGCGCATGTCCCATTGCATGCGAGTGGTGGCGAGGTTGATCGACAGACCTTCAGCCATGGATCAGATCTCCGTCGGTCCGTCGGCCATCGCCGACCAGTCGGGGGTGAGGGCGGTGCCCAGGCCGTGCGCGGCCAACACCGAGCCGATGGCGAGACGCCCGCCGCGGATGCTCAGCCGGGCGCGGCCGCCGGCATCGGCATAGAGGTCCGGATGGGCGGCCAGGAAGGCCTGCTGCTCCGCCGCCGGGGCGCCGGCCATGCCGTCGACATAGTGATGGCCGTTGCGCTCGACATGGCCGGTGCCGCCCAGCGCCGCCAGAACCAGGTCCTGCTGCAGCGCGATGCCGCCCTGGGTGGTCAGGTCCTCGGCCGACAGGAAGTAGCGGATCCCGTCCTCGGCGCTCCACCTGGCGATCCGGGCCCGATTCAGCAGCGAGCGGTAGAAGCCCTTGCAGGATTTCGACGACACGCCGCGATAGCCCAGAGCGCGGGCGCGCGGGAACACGCCGATCTCGGCATCCGACTCGTCGATCTCGACCGGTACGCGCTCGGCCAAAGCGTGGATCGGCTCGGCCAGCGCCCGGGCGCGGGCGATCGGCTGCTCCAGGAACAGCACCGCGGACCGCAGCCGGGCCAGGGCAGGATCGGCGGCGAAGCGATCCCAGAACTCGACGACCGGCCCGGCCTCGGCGAACTGCTCGTTGCCGTCCAGCGTGACGCGATACTCCGGCAGCCGGTCCAGCACGGCGGCGATCCGGCGCAGCCGCTCCAGGTCGGATTCGGCCTGGCCGCTCAGCTTCAGCTTGAAATGGGTGTGGCCATAGGCGGCGACCGCCTGCTCCAGGCTCTGCGGCAGCCCGTCATCCAGCGGCTCGGCGATCTCGGCGGTGGTGATCGGGTCGGCCAGCCCGACCGTGTGCCGGGCGTGCAGGGTGTCGGACGGCGACAGCCCGGCCAGGAGCAGGCCGAGGTCGAACTCTTCGAGATCGGGCGCGGTGGCCGTGGTCAGGCCGATCCGGTTGGTGCGCACCGCCGTGACCGCGTCGATGCGCTCGATCCGGCACAGCGCGTCGATCACCGCGCGGTCGAACAGGGCAAGGCCGAAGGAGGCGATCAGCCCGCCCAATTCCCCCGCCACGCAGACCGCATGGTGCCTTGGCTCGATTTCCGCGCTCAGGGCGAAGGCCGGGGCCGGGGGCGCCGCAAGATAGAAGGGGCGCGCGATGGCGAGCGACCGGCGCAGCTGGTCGAAATTCTGCTGCTCGGTCAGGGCCGGGTCCTTGTCGAACCATTTCGGCACCATCAGCTCGGCCGCCTGCCCCTCGGCCCGGCGGCCGTCCGCGGCCTCGACCGTCAGCCGCAGGAAGGCCTGCGGCGCGGCGGTGACGGTGGCGGCGCCGAAGCGGAACGGCAGCCGGAACCGCACCGGCCGCTCATACAGCCGGGCCTCGACGACGCGCAGGCGGGGGGCGGTCACGGAACGAACTCCTCAAGCACAGAGCGTTCTCTAAGAGTCCCCCCTCCCCTTGCGGGAGGGGGATAGGGGGAGGGGGTTCGAGCCGCGAAAGCCGTGATCCGATTCAGAGAGCAGCCCTGCCGTCGACAACCCCCTCCCCCATCCCCCTCCCGCGAGGGGAGGGGGGACAAGGAAATGGAGGCCGCAGCGAATGTCATTCCACCCCGCCCACGGCCAGCACCTTGCGCATGCGATGCACCGCCAGGTCCGGATCGCGCAGCACGCGGGCGGCGTCGGCCAGGCGGAACAGCTCGGCCAGATGCGGCAGCGACCGCGTGCTCTGCTGGCCGCCGATCATCAGGAAATGGTCCTGCAGCCCGTTTAGATAGGCCAGGAACACGACCCCGGTCTTGTAGAAGCGGGTCGGCGCCTTGAAGATGTGCCGGCTCAGCGGCACGGTCGGCGCCAGGATGTCGTGGAACCCGGCCTCGTCGCCCGCGGTCAGCCGCGCCAGCCCGGCCGAGGCGGCGGGGGCGATGGCGTCGAAGATGCCCAGCAGCGCGTCGGAATAGCCCTGCTCGTCGCCGGCGATCAGCTCGGCATAGTTGAAGTCGTCGCCGGTATACATGCGCACGCCCGCAGGCAGCCGGCGGCGCATCGCGATCTCCCTCTCCTTCGACAGCAGCGAGATCTTGATGCCGTCGACCTTGGCGGCGCTGTCGCGGATCACCGCCAGGCAGGTGTCCATCGCCCGGTCGTGGTCGGCATCGCCCCAATAGCCGGCCAGGGCCGGGTCGAACATCTCGCCCAGCCAGTGCAGGATCACCGGCTGCTTCACCTGGCCCAGGATCCGGCCATAGACGCGGACATAGTCATCCGGTCCCTTGGCCGCCGCGGCCAGGGCCCGGCTGGCCATCAGGATCACCCTTCCGCCCAGGCCCTCCACCGCCTCGATCTGCTGCTCATAGGCGGCGATCACGTCGGCGATGGTGACGCCGGGGCCGGGCGGCAGGTGGTCGGTGCCGGCGCCGCAGGCAATCACGGCGCCCGGCCGCTCCTTCGCCCCGGCCAGGGCCCGGCCGATCAGCGCCTTGGCGGTCGGCCAGTCCAGCCCCATGCCGCGCTGGGCGGTGTCCATCGCCTCAGCGATGCCGAGGCCGAGGTCCCAGAGATAGTGGCGGAAGGCGATGGTGCGGTCCCAGTCCACCGCCGTGTCCAGCCAGGGGTCGTTGTCGGCCAGCGGGTCGGCCACGACATGCGCCGCGGCATAGGCGACCCGGTTGAAGGCCGGGGCGCTGCCCGGCGCCGGCATCGGCAGCGGCGCGTTGCGGATCGCGTAGCTTTCGAGACCGCCGCCGCTGCGAGGAAGGGTGAGGGCGGCCACGGCTCAGCGTTCCAGCGCCGGCAGGTCGACCCAGCGCCGCTCGGCCCAGCTCTGCAGCCCGGCCTCGGCCAGCTGCACGCCCTTCACGCCCTCCCACAGGCTGTACTTCCACGGCGTGCCGGCGACGACGTGGCGGATGAAATCCTCCCACTGCGCCTTGAAGCCGTTGTCATAGACGGTGTTGTCCGGCACCTCTTCCCATTGGTCCAGGAACTTCATGGTCTGCGGCTGGTCCGGGTTCCACACCGGCCGCGGCGTGTTCACCCGGTGCTGGGTGAAGCAGCGGGTCAGCCCCGCCACCGCTGAGCCATGCGTGCCATCGACCTGGAAGGTGACCAGGTCGTCGCGCCGCACCCGGACGGCCCAGGAGGAGTTGATGTGGGCGACCACCCCGCCCTCGAGCTGGAAGGTGGCATAGGCGGCGTCGTCGGCATCGGCGGCGTAGCGCTTGCCGTTCTCGTCCACCCGCTCCGGGATATGGGTGGCGCCGAGGCAGCTGACCGACTTCACCTCGCCGAACAGGTTGTCCAGCACGTAGCGCCAGTGGCACAACATGTCGAGGATGATGCCGCCGCCATCGCCCTTGCGGTAGTTCCAGCTCGGCCGCTGCGCCGCCTGCCAGTCGCCCTCGAACACCCAGTAGCCGAACTCGCCGCGCACCGCGAAGATCCGGCCGAAGAAGCCGGAATCGCGCAGCATGCGGATCTTCTGCAGGCCCGGCAGGTACAGCTTGTCCTGGACCACGCCGTGGCGGATGCCGCGGGCATCGGCGTGGCGGGCCAGCCTGGTCGCGACCTCCAGCGTCTCGGAGATCGGCTTCTCGCAATAGACATGCTTGCCGGCGTCGATGGCGCGGGTCAGCAGCTCGGCCCGCATCTGGGTCGAGCCGGCGTCGAAGAACAGGGTGTCGTCGCGGTTGGCCAGGGCCTTGTCCAGGTCGGCGCTCCAGCGGGCGATGCCGTGGCGCTTGGCCAGCTCCTCGACCTTCTCGGCGTTGCGGCCGACCAGGATCGGATCGGGCAGGACCTTGTCGCCATTGGGCAGCACCACGCCGCCCTGGTCGCGGATGGCGCAGATCGAGCGCACCAGGTGCTGGTTGTAGCCCATCCGCCCGGTGATGCCGTGCATGATGAGGCCGAGGCGCTGAGTGGCCATTCTTCCCTCCCGTTGCGGCACGGGCACCGATCCCGGCCTTGTTGTAACCAACTGGTTACTAGCGGACCACGGATCGGACCTGTCCGTCAAGAGGCCGGCGCAGGGGTCAGGGCCGTAGCGAGGCCAGGATCATCGAGGCGATGTGGTCGCCCCATTCGGCCAAAGCGCGGGTCTCGGTCAGCTCGCGCCGGAAGATCGTCGACAGAGTGTAGCGGTTGGAGAGGTAGAAGGCGCCCAGCGAGGCGATGCTGACATAGACCTTGACCGGGTCGGCATCGGCCCGGAACACGCCCTTGGCGGCGCCGCGCTTGAGCAGCTCGGAGATCACGGCGACCAGCGGTGAATGCAGGTCGAAGATGCGGGCGGAGCGCTTCAGGTGCCGCGCCTTCATCAGGTTCTCGGTCTGCAGCAGGCTCAGGAATTCCGGGTGCTCGATGAAGTAGCGCCAGGTGAACAGCGCCAGCTCGCGGATGCCCTCGACCGGGTCGTGGTCGGCCAGATGCAGCTTGCTCTCGGCCGAGCGGATGGCGACATAGGCGCCCTCCAGCACCGCCAGGTACAGGGCCTCCTTGTCGCCGAAATAATGGTACAGCATGCGCTTGTTGGCGCCGGCGCGCTTGGCGATTTCGTTGATCCGCGCGCCGCTGTACCCTTTCTCCATGAACTCCTTCACGGCGGCGGCGAGGATCGCCGCGCTGGTGCGTTCGGGGTCGCGCACGGCCTTGGTGGCGGGGCGTTTCGGCTTATCTTTCTTCGGCGCGTCGATGGTCTCGTCGCTGATGCTCACGATGTTGCGGCCTCGATCAGGGCCCGGGGCGACGCAGCGTCGCTGCCGGGGTTCGTGTTGACAGCCATCATCGCATCGATCTAGCTTGTAACCAACTGGTTATAACATCGTCTCGCCGGCCTTCGGTCGAAGGCCTGCCTCAGGCACCAACCGACCACCGCTTGCAACGCCTCGCCGACCGACGGGCCAACCGATGGGGCGATGCATCAGGAGGAACGCGATGACGCCGCTGCGGTTCACCCGCAGGCACGCCCTGAAGGTCGGGATCGGCGTCGCCGGTCTCGCCGCAGCCGGGTTGGCCCGTCCCGCGGGGGCGGCGGAGACCGAATTGCGCATGGCCTGGTGGGGCTCGAAGGCGCGGGCCGACCGCACCGCCGCGGCCAACCGACTGTACGAGGCGGCGCATCCGGCGGTGTCGATCAAGGGCGAGACCATGGGCTGGCCCGACTATTGGCCCAAGCTTGCCACCCAGGCCGCCGGCGGCAACGCCCCCGACCTGATCCAGATGGATTACGGCTATATCGTCGAATATGCCCGGCGCGGCTTGCTGCTGCCGCTCGACGACTACATGCCGTCGGTCCTGGCGATCGAGGATTTCGGCGCCCCGGCGATCGATTGCGGCCGGGTCGACGGCAAGCTGTACGGCGTCAATCTCGGCCTCAACTCGACCGCCTTCGTCTATGACGAGGAGACGCTGGGCAAGATCGGCGTCGAAACCCCGGCCTGGGACTGGACCTGGGATCAGTGGGGCGCCTGGTCGCTGCGGGTCGCCCAGGTCTCGAAGCGCGACGGCTATTGGGGGCTGCAGGACGCCGGCGGCCTGGCGCCGTCGCTGGAATGCTGGCTGCGGCAGCAGGGCATGGCGATGTACACGGCCGAGGGCCAGCTCGGCTTCGGCGCGGCCGAAGCCGCCGGCTGGTACGGCTTCTGGCACGGGCTGCGCCAGCGCGGTGCAATCCCGTCCGCCGACGTCCAGGCGCTCGACAAGGGCGGCGCGACCGAGACCTCGATGCTGGCCCTCGGCCATGCCGCCGCGATCTCCACCAACTCGAACCAGCTGGTCGCGCACCAGGCGCTGGTGCCGGGCAAGCTCGGCCTGACCATGCAGCCCAGCGGCGGCCGGGACTCCAAGCCCGGGCAGTTCATGAAACCGTCGATGCTGTGGAGTGTCTCGGCCCGCAGCGAGCGGGCGGAAGAGGCGGTGCGGGTGGCGAACTTCTACGTCGCCGACGCCGAGGCCGCCAAGCTGCTCGGGGTCGAGCGCGGCATCCCGGCTTCGGCGGCGACGCGCGCTGCCATCGCCCCGAGCCTCGAGGCGCTGGACCGGGCCATGCTCGACTATGTCGACTTCATCGCCGGCAAGGTCGCACCGCTGCCGCCGTCGCCGCCCAAGGGCACCGGCGAGATCGGCATCCTGCTGCGGCGGATCAACGAGCAGGTCGGCTTCGGCCAGTCCTCGCCGGAGGAGGCCGGCCGCCAGTTCATCACCGAGGCTGCCGCCATCCTCGGCCGCGGCTGAATCCGACACACCCAGCGCCTTCGGAGAGAAGAGGCGCGAACGACAGGAGGAACACGAGATGGCGAGGCTGATCACGAACCGCAGACAGGTGCTGAAGCTGGGCGCCGCCCTGGGCGGGCTGGCCGCTTCCGGACTGTCGATGCCGGCGCTGGCCCAGGACAAGCGCGTGCGCATGTTCTGGTGGGGCTCGAAGGAGCGCGCCGACCGCACCAACAAGGTCAACAAGCTGTACGAGGCCGCGCATCCGGGCACGGCGATCAACGGCGAGACGCTGGGCTGGCCGGACTACTGGCCGCGCCTGGCCACCCAGACCGCCGGCCGCAACGCGCCCGACGTGATCCAGATGGATTACCGCTACATCGTCGAATACGCCCGGCGCGGCGCGCTGCTGCCGCTCGACGAGTACCTGCCGTCGGTCCTGAAGATCGAGGATTTCGGCAAGCCGGCGATCGATTGCGGCCGGGTCGAAGGCAAGCTGTACGGCGTCAATCTCGGCAACAACTCGACCGCCATCGTGTACGACGCCGAGACGCTGCAGCAGATCGGGGTCGAGGAGCCGAGCTGGGAGTGGAGCTGGGCGCAATGGGGCGACTGGTCGCTCAAGGTCGCCCAGGCGTCGAAGCGCGACGGCTTCTGGGGCATCGGCGACTGCGGCGGCATCGAGCCGGCGCTCGACTGCTGGCTGCGGCAGAAGGGCAAGGCGCTGTATACCGCCGAGGGTCGTCCCGGCTTCGACGTCGAGGTCATGACCGAATGGTTCGGCTTCTGGCATGAGCTGCGGCAGAAGAAGGCGATCCCGCCGGCCGACATCCAGGCGCTGGACAAGCAGTCGCCGGAGACCAGCATGCTGGCTCTGCTCCATTCCGCCGCGATCATCACCAACTCGAACCAGCTGGTGGCGCATCAGGTGCTGAGCAAGACCAAGCTGAAGATGACGATGCAGCCGAGCGGCGGCCCCGGGGCCAAGCCCGGGCAGTATCTGAAGCCGTCGATGCTGTTCAGCATCGCGGCGCGCAGCCAGGTCGCCGAGGAGGCGGTGCGGGTCGCCAACTACTACGTCACCGACGTCGAGGCCGGGAAGGTGCTCGGCGTCGAGCGCGGCGTGCCGGCCTCGAAGACGCTGCGCGAGGCGGTGGCGCCGACGCTCGACGAGCTCAGCCGGGCGATGCTCGACTACGTCTCCTTCATCACCGACAAGGTCGGCGACCTGCCGCCGTCGCCGCCGAAGGGCGCGGGCGAGATCAACTTCCTGCTGAAGCGCGTCAACGAGCAGGTCGGCTTCGACCAGGCGGCCCCGGCCGACGCCGCCAAGCAGTTCGTCGACGAAGCCAACAGCATTCTCGATCGCGGGTGACGCCATGACCGTTGCGGTGCAGGCCTCAGGCAGGGTGGAACGGGCGCGGGGGAGGCGGCGGATCGGATCCCGCACCCTCTCGGGCTACATGTTCCTGACGCCATGGCTGATCGGATTCATCGGCCTGACCGCCGGGCCGATCCTGGTCTCGCTCTACCTGTCCTTCACCGATTTCGACCTGCTGCAGAGTCCGAACTGGGTCGGGGCGGCGAACTACGTCCGGATCGCCACGGCCGATCCGAAGTTCCTGTCCTCGATGAAGGTCACCTTCCTGTTCGTGCTGTTCGCGGTGCCCTTGAAGCTGGCCTTCGCCCTCGGCGTGGCGATGCTGCTGAACAAGGGCATCGCCGGCCTGCCGGTGTACCGCGCCCTGTTCTACCTGCCGTCTCTCCTGGGCGCGAGCGTCGCCATCGCCGTGCTGTGGCGTCAGCTCTTCGCCGGCAGCGGCCTGATCAACCAGGCCCTGGCGCTGGTCGGCATCCAGGGGCCGAGCTGGATCTCCAACCCGAACTACGCGCTGTCGACGCTGGTCGTCCTCAGCATCTGGCAGTTCGGGTCGCCGATGATCATCTTCCTGGCCGGCCTGCGGCAGATCCCGCGCGACCTGTACGAGGCGGCGGCGATCGACGGCGCCCGGCCCTGGCACCGGTTCTGGCGCATCACCCTGCCGCTCCTGACCCCGGTGGTGTTCTTCAACGCCGTGATCCAGACCATCGAGGCGTTCAAGGCCTTCACCCCGGCCTTCATCATCAGCGAGGGCACGGGCGGGCCGATCGACTCCACCCTGTTCTACACCCTGTACCTCTACCAGGAAGCCTTCAGCAATTTCCGCATGGGCTACGCCTCGGCGCTGGCCTGGGTGCTGGTGGTGATCATTGCGCTGTTCACCGCCTTCTCCTTCCTCTCGGCGCGCTACTGGGTGCATTACGATGAATAGCCTGCATTTCTCACCCTCGTTGTGCCCTGCGCCGGTTCAACATGCCGACAGGGCAGGAGGGCGGCGCAGCGCGATGCAGCGCATCGCGCAAGCCGTTCGACGCACCGTGTCGGCATGTTCAACCGGCCCGGAGGGTCGCCTTGCGGCGGCCGCCTGCGGGCGCGGGCCGCTCGACCGTATGTCCCGATACGCTCTTCGCGGCCCGCGCCCTCATTCGACTCCCCGCAAGGCGACGCAGGGCGCAAGGAGGGTGAGAAATGCAGGCTGACATCACCCTCGACAGCCCGGCCCGCCGCCCCTTGTCGCGGTCGCTGCTGATCCACATCGCGCTCTGCGCCTGCTCGCTGGCGATGCTGTATCCGCTGCTGTGGATGCTGGCCAGCTCGTTCAAGGACGACAGCCAGATCTTCTCCTCGGCCTCGCTGTGGCCGGAGAGCTTCAGCCTCGACGCCTATGTCCGGGGCTGGAGCGGGCTCGACATCAGCTTCGGCCAGTTCTTCTGGAACTCGGCGGTGATCTCGGGGCTGTCGGTGGTCGGCAACGTCTTCGCCTGCTCGCTGACCGCCTTTGCCTTCGCCCGGCTGCGCTTCCGCGGGCGCAACTTCTGGTTCGCGCTGATGCTGGGCACGCTGATGCTGCCCTACCACGTCACCCTGATCCCGCAATACGTGCTGTTCCTCAATCTGGGCTGGGTCGACACCTTCCTGCCGCTGGTGGTGCCGAAATACCTCGCCTCCGACGCCTTCTTCATCTTCCTGATGGTGCAGTTCTTCCGCGGCCTGCCGCGCGAGCTGGACGAGGCGGCGATGATGGACGGCTGCAGCCCGTGGAAGATCTACTGGAAGATCATCATGCCGCTGTCGAAGCCGGTGCTGGCCACGGCGGCGATCTTCTCCTTCATCTGGACCTGGGACGACTTCTTCGCGCCCTTGATCTACCTGAACGACATGGGCTCCTACACGGTCCAGCTCGGCCTCAGGAACTTCGTGGATTCCACCGGCAAGTCGGATTGGAGCGCGCTGTTCGCCATGTCCATCCTGACCCTGCTGCCGGTGTTCGTGTTCTTCCTGTTCTTCCAGCGCCTTCTGATCGAAGGCGTCGCCACCACCGGCCTCAAACGCTGATCCGGGACCACCGAATGACCATCCGCTTCGCCGCCATCGGCATCAACCACAACCACATCTTCGGGCAGGTCGATGCGCTGCTCGGCGCGGGGGGCGAGTTCGTCGCCTTCCACGCGCCGGAGGACGACCTCGCCGGCCCGTTCCAGACCCGCTACCCGCAGGCGAAGCGCGTCTCCGACCCGCGCGCCATCCTGGACGACCCGTCGATCAAGCTGGTCACCTCGGCCGGCATCCCGGCCGACCGGGCGCCGCTCGGCATCGCCGTGATGAAGGCCGGCAAGGACTACCTCTCCGACAAGCCGGGCATGACCTCGCTCGAGCATCTGGCCGAGGTGCGGCGGGTGCAGGCCGAGACCGGCCGGATCTACTCGATTTGCTACTCCGAGCATTTCCAGACCCGGTCGACCGTCAAGGCGGGCGAGCTGGTGCAGGCCGGGGCCATCGGCAAGGTGATCAACACCGTCGGCCTCGGGCCGCACCGGCTGAACGCCAAGACGCGGCCGGACTGGTTCTTCAAGCGGGCGCGCTATGGCGGCGTCCTGACCGACATCGCCTCGCACCAGTTCGAGCAGTTCCTGTTCTTCGCCGGCACGCTCGACGTCGAGGTCGCCTCGGCCGCGGTCGCCAACCGCGGCAACCCGGGAACGCCGGAGCTGCAGGATTTCGGCGAGGCGCTGCTGCGCAGCCCGGACGCCACCGGCTACATCCGGATCGACTGGTTCACCCCGGACGGGCTGCCGACCTGGGGCGACGGGCGGCTGACCATCCTCGGCACCGAGGGCTATATCGAGCTGCGCAAATATGTCGACCCGGCGGGCCAGCCCGGCACCGACCACCTGATCCTTGTCGACGGCAAGGGCCTGCAGCGGATCGATTGCAGCCAGGTGGAGCTGCCCTTCGGCCGGCAGCTGGTCGCCGACGTGCTGGAGCGGACGGAGACGGCGATGACCCAGGCGCATTGTTTCAAGGCGATGGAGCTGGCGCTGACGGCGCAGGCGATGGCGGAAGCGACCGCCGGACGGAGGGCGTAAGAATGGCGGTTCGTAACGTTGCCGTGATCGGCCTCGGTGTCGGCCGCGGCCACATTGCCGAAGGCTACGCCGCCCACCCGGACAAGTTCCGGGTCGAGGCGATCTGCGACCTGAACCCGGAGCGGCTGGCCGAGATCGGCGACGAGTTCGGTGTCCCGGTGCGGACCACCCGCTTCGACGAGATCCTGCGCATGCCGGAGATCGAGGTGGTCGACATCTGCACCCCGCCGACTGTGCACATCGGCCAGGTCCTGGCGGCGCTCGAGGCCGGCAAGCAGGTGATCTGCGAGAAGCCGCTGGTCGGGTCGCTGGCCGATCTCGACCGGGTGGTGAAGGCCGAGGCCGCGGCGCCCGGCCGGGTGATGCCGATCTTCCAGTACCGCTACGGCGACGGGCTGCAGCAGGCCCGGCGCATCGTCGAGGCCGGCATCGCCGGCAAGCCCTATCTGGCGACGGTGGAGACCCACTGGAACCGCGGCGCGAAATACTATTCGGTGCCCTGGCGCGGCCGGCTGGACACCGAGCTGGGCGGCGTGCTGCTGACCCATGCCATCCACTCGCACGACATCATGACCTGGCTGATGGGGCCGGTGGCCTCGGTCTACTGCCGCACCGCCACCCGAGTGAACCCGATCGAGGTCGAGGACTGCGCCGTCGCCAGCGTGGTGATGCAGAGCGGCGCCCTGGTCTCGCTGGCCGCCACCCTCGGCTCGCAGGTCGAGATCAGCCGGCTGCGCTTCTGCTTCGAGAACGTCACCTTCGAGAGCGGGCTGAAGCCCTATGCCCCGGGCGACGGCCCGTGGCAGATCACCCCGGCCTCGCCGGAGATCGCGCAGCGGATCGAAGGGGCGCTGGCGGATTGGGAGCCGGTGCCGTCGCGCTTCGCCGGCCAGCTCGGCCGCTACCACAAGGCGCTGGAGACCGACGGTCCGCTGCCGGTGACGCTGGACGACGCCCGCCGGTCGCTGGAACTGGCGACGGCATTGTTCCATTCTGCGGAGACCGGCGTGGCCGTCGAGCTCCCGATCGGCCGCGACCATCCCAAATACGCCGATTGGCGCCCGCAGCCGAAGGCCGTCGCATGAGCCTGCATCCCGACCGTCTGTTCTCGCCGGACCCGACCCAGCGCGGCATCGCCCGGCGCCTCTATGCCGAGGTCGCCGGGCTGCCGCTGATCAGCCCGCACGGCCACACCGATCCCGTCTGGTACGCGAAGAACGAGGCGTTCCCCGACCCGGCCTCGCTGCTCATCATCCCGGACCACTACATCTTCCGCATGCTCTACAGCCAGGGCGTGCGGCTGGAGGATCTCGGCGTGAAGCGGCGGGACGGCGGCCCGGTCGAGGCCGATCCGCGGGCGATCTGGCGCCGCTTCGCCGAGCACTGGCACCTGTTCCGCGGCACCCCGACCCGGATGTGGCTCGACCACACCTTCGAGACCCTGTTCGGGGTGGAGGAACGGCTGACGCCGGCCAGCGCCGACCGGATCTACGACCGCATCGCCGACCGGCTGGCGCGGCCGGACTATCGCCCCCGGGCGCTGTTCGAGCGCTTCAACCTCGAGGTCATCGCCACCACGGAATCGCCGCTCGACCCGCTCGACCATCACCGCGCGATCCGCGACAGCGGCTGGAAGGGCAGGGTGGTCACCGCCTTCCGGCCCGACCCGGTGGTGGACCCGGAGTTCGACGGCTTCCGTGAAGGGCTGCAGCGCCTCGGCGAGATCACCGGCGAAGACACACATTCCTGGCGCGGTTACCTGGCCGCGCTGAAGCAGCGCCGCGGCTTCTTCAAGGAGATGGGCGCCACTTCGACCGACCACGGCCACCCGACCGCGGCGACGGCGGATCTCGACCCGGTGCCGGCGGTGACGCTGTTCGAGAAGATCGTCTCCGGCCGGTTCGAGCCGCAGGATGCCGAGCTGTTCCGCGGCCAGATGCTGACCGAGATGGCGCGGATGAGCCTGGAGGACGGGCTGGTGATGCAGATCCATCCCGGCTCCTTCCGCAGCCACAACCCGACGCTGCATCGCGATTTCGGCCGCGACAAGGGCGCCGATATCCCGACCCGGACCGATTATGTCCGTGCCCTGAAGCCCCTGCTCGACCGCTTCGGCAACGAGCGCGACCTGTCGGTGATCCTGTTCACGCTGGACGAGAGCAGCTATGCGCGCGAGCTGGCGCCGCTGGCCGGGCACTACCCGGTCTTGCGCCTCGGCCCGCCCTGGTGGTTCTTCGACAGCCCGGAAGGGATGCTGCGCTTCCGCGAGCTGGCGACCGAGACGGCCGGCTTCTACAACACCGTCGGCTTCAACGACGACACCCGCGCCTTCCCTTCGATACCCGCCCGGCACGACGTCGCCCGGCGCATCGACTGCCGCTACCTCGCCCAGCTGGTGGCCGAGCACCGGCTGGACGAGGACGAGGCGGCGGAGGTCGCGGTCGACCTCGCCTACCGCCTGCCGAAGGCGGCGTACAAGCTCTGAGGACGGCGCCATCCCCCTCACCCTCCCGGCCCAAGCGGGCCGGGCCCCTCCCTCTCCCCGAGGGAGAGGGGATTTTTTACCTCTCCTTGGGGAGAGGTCGAAATCGCGACAGCGATTTCGGGTGAGGGGGCGGCTCCGGCCTATCCGCCTGAGTCCGCGCCCTTCGGCCCGACCCAGGTCTCCTGCAGGTGCCGCCACAGCACCGCGTCCTCCCGGGCCTCCAGCAGGGCAGTCGACCGCCGCAGACTCTCGACGCCGCGGACGCTCTGCCATTCGTCATAGGTGCAGAGGCAAAAGCCCCCGGGCAAAGCGAGGCGCACAGCGGCGTTGCGGATCTCGATCCGGAACACCGCCGCCGGGTCGGCATGCAGCCCGCGCGCCTGGCGCAGCCAGCCGACCACCGCGGCACGGTCCAGCACCGCGCCGTCCGGGGTGATCAGCGTGAAGTCGGAAGACCAGATGAGCTCGTTCCGGGCGAATTCCGCCGGATCGGTCGCGGCATCGCCCAGCCAGCGCTCGAAGAACCGGTGCAGCCGCTCGATCTCGTCGAGGCAGCGGTCGCCATCGTTCATGTCGGGGCCTCGTCCACAGCGTTTGATTGACTTTTGTCCGATAAAGGTCCGGAGTCGGCCGGTACCTTTTGCGCGCACCCGTCGAGAGCAGGCTTTCCCATCATGAATTTTCAGCCCGGCCGAAGCGAGGACGTTGCGGCCGTGGTCCCTGTGGCCCCTCAGCCTTCTCTCCGGGATCGCCGCATTGAGATTTCGGCCCAGATCCTGGCGGGGCTGGCGCTGCTCGGCAGCCTGTGGTTCGGCCTGCTCGCCGCCCTCCTGGCGGGGCTCCTGATCCATGAGCTGGTGCATGCGGTGGCGCCGGCGTTCCGCCGCTTCGGCGCCATGCACAACATCGGCCGCATCATCGCCCTCGGCCTGCTGACGGCGGTGCTGAGCCTGGCGGTGATCTTCGGCGTGATCGAGCTGATCTCGCTGCTGACCACCCGGCAGGAGGGGCTGGTCGCGGTGATGCGCAAGATGGCGGAGGCGGTGGAGGAGGCCAGCCAGCAGCTGCCGCCCTGGATCGTCGCCTATATCCCGAGCAGCGGGCAGGATCTCGACACCATGCTGGCGCAGTCCCTGCGCGAGCATTCGCGCGACCTGCTGCGGCTCACCACCGATGTCGGGCGCATCCTGGTCCACATCATCATCGGCCTGGTGATCGGCGGCATGATCGCCATCGCCGACCTGACCGAGAAGCCGGGCCGCGGGCCGCTGGCCCGGGCGATGGCGGAGCGGGCCCGGCTGCTTGCCCTGTCGTTCCGCCGCGTCGTCTTCGCCCAGGTGCGGATCTCCGCCCTCAACACGGTGCTGACCGCGATCTACCTGGCGGCCGTCCTGCCGGCGTTCGGCGTCCACCTGCCGCTGACCAAGACCATGATCGTGGTCACCTTCGTCGTCGGCCTGCTGCCGGTGATCGGCAACCTGATCTCGAACACCGTGATCGTGGTGATCAGCCTCAGCCTGTCGGTCTATACCGCCGCGGCGTCGCTGGCCTTCCTGGTGATCATCCACAAGCTGGAATACTTCATCAACGCCAAGATCGTCGGCACCCAGATCCATGCCCGGGCCTGGGAGATCCTGATCGCCATGCTGGTGATGGAGGCGGCGTTCGGCGTGCCCGGCGTGATCGCGGCGCCGGTGTTCTACGCCTATCTCAAGGCCGAGCTGGGGCGGAGTAAGCTGATCTGACGCGAAGGACGCTCCGCCGCAATGCGGTGTCGTTGCAGCCTTCGCCTCAGTCTTGCCAGAAGGGCTTGGCGATCTCTGCTTCGGCCTGCCGTCTGGTCAGGCCGATGTCATCGATCAAGTAGGGGTTGGCCTTCGACATTCGCGCAAGGGCCTTGCGAACGCGGATCCGCTCGCGCCAGGTCGCGATCATGCTTCGCAGAGTCGCCAGGCTGGCGTGCCGACGCGGCACCTCCGCCGGCCCCGCGGGAGCTCCCGGCCACGCTGCCTGATGCGGGGCCGACCCAAGGGTATCGTTCATGGCAGCCTCCATACGGGTCGGGGGTTCGGGGCCCTCGACCAGAAAGAGGATGAATTCTGCGGGATACGGCCAGCGTCGTCCTTAAGCCCTCCCAAATAGTTTCCAAAAACTTCCAAACGGCCTATGGGTGCGCCACATGCAGGGATCGCGCTTTGCCTTTGGTCCGTTCGTGCTTGATCCGGGCGCGGGAACGCTCCTTCGGAACGATGATCCCGTTGCCGTCGGCACCCGCGGGCTGAAGCTGCTTGCGGCGCTGGTCGGACGGCCCGGCGACATCCTGGGCAAGGCCGAGCTGATGGACGCGGCATGGCCGGGCACGGCCGTCGAGGAAGCCAACCTCACCGTCCAGATCGCGCAGCTGCGGAAGCTTCTGGGGCCGGCTGCAGCGGGCGGCGAATGGATCGCCACGGTTCCGCGCGTCGGCTACCGCTTCACCGGGGCAGTGGAACCGCTCGGTGACGCGAAGCGAAGCCCTTTGCCGCTGCCGGATAAACCGTCGATCGCCGTGCTGCCCTTCGTCAATGTCGGCACCGATCCCGAGCAGGACTCCTTCGTAGATGGGTTGACCGAAGACCTGATCACCGACCTGTCCCGGATCCCCGGCCTGTTCGTCATCGCCCGCAACTCGGCCTTCGCCTACAAGGGCAAGGCGATGGACGTGCGCGGCATCGCCCGGGATCTCGGCGTGCGTTACCTGCTGGAGGGCAGCGCCAGACGCGCCGCGGGGCGCGTGCGCATCAACGCCCAACTGGTCGACGCGGTGAGCGGCGATCATCTGTGGGCGGAGCGCTTCGACCGCGGCCTGGACGATATCTTCGCCGTGCAGGACGAGGTCACCGGCAAGATCGTGGAGGCGCTGCTCGGCCGGCTGCATGCGTCGCCGCCGCGCAACCGGCCCAGGAACCTCGAGGCCTACGATCTCTGCGTGCGGGCGCGCAAGCTGATGGATGATTCGCCGCAGACGGCGCGGGAGGCGCATCTGATGCTCACGCGCGCGGTCGCGCTGGATCCGGGCTACGCCGAGCCCTATCGCTGGCTGGCCATGAACCACTGGATGGGATCGGTGCATTCCGGAGGGCCGACCGAATCGTCCCGCAGCGTTGCTTTGGAGCTGGCGCGCAAGGCCGTGGCGATCGACCCCAACGATGCCGGCTGCCGCTGGGTCCTGGCTTATCTGCTGGCCTATGAGCGCAGCTTTGCCGAGGCCGATGCGGAATTCGCCAGGGCGATCGAGCTCGATCCGAACGAGGCCGATGCCTGGGCGGCCTTGTCCGACATCGCGGTCCTGGCCGGGCGGGTCGAGGAGGGCCTCGAGCATAGTCGCAAGGCGTTCCGGCTGAACCCGTTTCCGCCAAGCTGGTACTATCTGACGCTCGGCCAGGCGCAATATGCGGCCGGCGACTATGAAGCCGCCGTCGAGACCCTGCGCCGGGACGAGACCTATCGGACCAGCTCACGCCGCTTCCTGGCGGCAAGCCTGGCCCAGTTGGGCCGGCTCGACGAGGCGCGCGCGGAGGTCGAGCTGTTCCTCGTCGGCAACCCGCAGTTCACGACCCGCCACTGGGCCGAGACGGAGCCGTTCCGCGACACGGCGACGCTCGCGCATTTCGTCGACGGCTACCGCAAGGCCGGCCTTCCGGAGTGACACGCCGGCGTGACCTGCCGAACGGCCCTTTATCCTGCGCGGACAAAAAGCCCCGGCGAGAGTGCGACGGTGGCTACATCGGCGGCACCAGCCCGTCCTTGCCGACCTGGATGGCGTGCGAGACCAGCGACCCGTCATCGGCCTTGACGGCGCTGACGATGACATGGGCGCCCTTGGTCAGCTGGTCGCGGCTGCCCGGCTCATAGGTGATCACCGGCACGTCGGGCGGCACGGTCAGCTTGGTCTCGACGCCCTGGTAGCGCAGCGTCACCACCCGCCCGTCGGTGCCCTCGACATCGCCGGCGGTGGCGTTGGTCATGGTGCTGCTGGGCTTCAGGTCGAACGGATGCTGGCCTTCGCCGACGCCGCGCATGCTTTCCGGGAACACCTGCACCTCGAGCGCCCGCAGGCTGCCGTCGGGCTGCGGCATGGCGGCGCTGCCGATATAGCTGCCGGGCTTGATGTCGCGGATGTCGGCCGGGGCGATGGTCCGCACCATGGCGTCGTCGGCCAGGGTGACGGTGGCGGTGCTGCCGCCGCGGGCGGCGATGGTCAGCACCGATCCGTTCATCGCCTCGATCGTGCCGCGGATGCGCTGCTGGGGCTGGCTCTGGGCCATGGCCGGAAGGGCCGCCAGGGCTGCGAACAGGGCCAGGCCCGCAATCGCGCTGCGCTTCATGATGCTGTCCTCGCTGGAGCGTCGACGTCCCCTTCGAGAGACCCGTACGCCCGCACCCGGCCGGCGGTTACATGAATTCCACCGTCAGGACGAAGGACCGGCCTGCTGCGCCTTGCGCGCCAGGGCGATCAGCAGCGCGTCGTCGACACTGTCGGACGGCGACAGCCCCTCGGCGCGGCGGAAGGCTTCGGCCGCCGACTGCACCTGGCTGCCGTCCGCGCCGCCGGCGTCGTCGCCGGAGGCATAGCCGAGCGCGGCCAGCAGGCGCAGCGCCGCCGCGGCCTTGGCCGCCGGCGACCGGGCGCCGAGCAGCATGGCGGCGTATTCCGGCGCGTCGTCCGCTTCGGTCAGCGACCGGGCGAACCAGATCACCGCCTCGGTCTCGTCGCGGGCGACGCCGCGGCCGGTCTCGTAGGCGATGCCAAGCTCCTTCTGCGCCTGGGCATCGCCCTTCTCGGCGGCGATCCGGAACCAGCGCAGCGCCTCGCCGTCGTCCTGGGCCACGCCGCGCCCGGCCTTGAACTGCCGCCCCAGATGATAGGCGCCCCGCGCATTGCCCTGATCGGCGGCCAGGCGGTACAGGCGCAGCGCCTTGACCTCGTTCCGGGGCGTGCCTCGGCCCCGTTCGTACATCCGGCCGAGATTGACCTGGGAATAGGCGTAGCCCTGGTCGGCAGAGCGGCGATACCAGCGCAGCGCCTCGGCATAATCCTTGGGCACGCCGCGACCGCGCTCATGCATCCAGCCGAGATTGGCCTCGGCCCGGGCATAGCCCTGGTCGGCGGCCAGGCGATACCAGCGCAGCGCCTCGGCATCGTCCGGCGCCACGCCCTGGCCGTCGCGGTAGAGGTCGCCGAGATCGATCTGCGCCCGCGCCAGGCCCTGGTCGGCGGCGAGGCGGTAGAGGCGGGCGGCCTCGGCATCGTCCTTGGGCACGCCGCGACCGCGCTCGTGCATCCAGCCGAGGCTGGCCTCGGCACGATCATAGCCCTGGTCGGCGGCCAGGCGATACCAGCGCACCGCCTCGGCATCGTCCCGCGCCACGCCCTGACCGTCGCGGTAGAGGTCGCCGAGATTGTTCTGTGCCCGCGCCAGGCCCTGGTCGGCGGCGAGGCGGTAGAGGCGAGCGGCCTCGGCATCGTCCCTGGCGACGCCGCGGCCGCTCTCGTACAGCCAGCCGAGATTGGTCTGGGCGTGCAGATAGCCCTGGTCGGCAGCCAGGCGGTACCAGCGGGCCGCCTCGGCGTCGTCCTCGGCCACGCCCTGCCCGAGCTCGTACAGGATGCCGACGCTGTTCTGGGCCTGGGCGTAGCCCTGCTTGGCCGCCAGGCGGTACCAGCGCATCGCCTTGGCGTCGTTCTCGGCGACGCCGCGGCCGGCATCATACATGGCGCCGAGCTCGGCCTCCGCGCGGGCATAGCCTTGCGCCGCCGCCAGCCGATACCAGCGCACCGCCTCGGCCGGGTCCTCGGCCACGCCGCGGCCGCCGTCCAGCATGAAGGCCAGGTTGGTCTGCGCCCGCGCCAGGCCCTGGTCGGCAGCGAGGCGGTAGAGGCGGGCGGCCTCGGCCTCGTTCTCGGCCGTGCCGCGGCCGACTTCGCACATCCAGCCGAGATTGGTGCGCGCCTCGGCGTCGCCCTGGTCGGCGGCGAGGCGGTAGAGGCGCACCGCCTCGGCATCGTCCTGCGGCACGCCGCGGCCGGAATAATGCAGGTTGCCCAGCAGGCGCTGGCCGACGGCGGAACCGGCCTCGGCCGCGCGGCCGTACCAATAGGCTGCGGCGGCAACGTCCACGGCGCCGCCGCGGCCGTTCTCGACCATGTAGCCGAGGCTGTTCTGGGCCGGGGTGTAGCCCTGCTCGGCGGCCAGGCGGTACAGGCGCACCGCCGCGGCCTCGTTGCGCTCGACGCCGCGGCCGTCCTGGTACATGTAGCCGAGATAGGTCTGGCCGCGGTCGTAGCCCTGGGCGGCCGACAGGCGGTACCAGCGCACCGCCTCGGCATCGTCCCGGGCGACCCCGGCGCCGTCCCGATACATGTCGCCGAGATAGGACTGGGCGCGGGCGCTGCCCTGCTCGGCGGCCCGCCGGTACCAGTATACGGCCTCGGCCAGATCCCGGTCGAGTCCGTCGCCGGCCTCGTGGCGATAGCCGAGCCGGATCTGCGCCTCGGCATCCCCGGATTCGGCGGCCAGGCGCAGCCCGCGCAGCTCGGCCTCGGGGCCTGCCGCGATGATGGCCAGGATGTCGGATTGGACCGGCGCCGCAGGAATGAAGGGCGACGGAGAGGCCAGGGCCGCCGGCGATGCCAGCATCAGCCCGAGCACGAAACCTTGAATGCGCATCTCAAATGACTGTGCGTGAAATCCCCCTGTTCACCTCCATCCTCATCGAAACCGGCCCCGCTGTCGATGGGCGATTGTTTCGGGGCCGGTCGATTTCGACTAGGCGTTCCGCTCGGCTGCGCTCTCCGCCCAGCGGACCATCAGGGTGTTGGACGGCAGGGCCTCGTCGACCAGCTTCTTCGCCGTCTCCACCCCAGCCACCGGCAGGCCCTTCGGGTCCAGCAGGCCGATCTGCACCAGCACCGAGGCCTGGTCCCAGTAGATGTGCTCGTTGTACAGCTTGTCGCCGCGGAAGCGGACGATCGCGACCAGCGGGATCTCGACATATCGCCCGGTCGGCGGGATGCCGGGCAGCATCCAGTCGATCTCGACGTCATGGGTGAAGCAGAACAGCATCTCGTCGACCAGCCGGTCGACGCCGACGGTGCGGCTGATCGGGACCAGTTTCGTGTCGGCCGGCGTCTTCGGGATGAAGTGGTTGGCGTAGAACCGGTACAGGTCTTCCTGGCCGACACCGCCGGTCATGGTCGGGATGTGGTTGACATAGGGCTCGGCCACCATCGTCGCCATGGTGGCGCGGGCGTCGCGCTCGGCGAATTCCAGCGCGGTGTGCCGCTCCCACAGCGCCGGCAGGTCGTAACGCGGCCCCAGCGCCTGGCGGAACACGGCCAGGCTGCGGGAATGGGCCATCAGCGAGGCCGGCTTGTCATAGGCCGACCGCGCCGGCACGTTGAAGCCGTGGTCGGCGCCCGGATAGACGAAGATCTGCACGTCGTCGCGTCCGGCGAAGGCGTCGGCGATCGCGTCGCGCACCGGCGGCGGCAGATGGCGATCCTTCTCCGGGCAATGGAACACCATCGGGCAGCGGATCGCCCCCGCCTCGCCCAGCAGCGGCTCCAGCCCGGTGCCGTAATAGCTGACCGCGGCGTCGACATGGTGACGCGCGGCGGTCAGATAGGCCAGGCGCCCGCCCAGGCAGAAGCCCAGTGCGCCGACCTTGCCGCGGCATTCCGGCAGCCGCCGCAGCGTCGCCAGGGCGGCGCCGCAATCGGCCACGGCGCGGTCGATGTCGAGGCGGCCCAGCAGGTCGCGGGCGCGAGCGACATCGGCCTCGCCATAGCCCAGGTCGACCTTCGGCTCCAGCCGCCAGAACAGGTCCGGCGCCAGCACCACATAGCCTTCCTCGGCATAGAGGTCGGCGACGGCCCGGAGATGCGCGTTGACGCCGAAGATCTCCTGCAGCAGCAGGATGCCGGGACCGGAGCCGCTGGCCGGCACGGCGAGATAGCCCTGGAACCGGCCGCCGTCATCGGCCGTGATGTCGACCCATCTGCTGATCATCGGTGATCTCCGCTGGCTCCGGGAAGGGCCCTTCTCTGGGGCCGTGGCGTCGGGACGCCTTCCGCGACTATACTTTAAACTTAAAGCAGATCGGGTGGCCACCGGCCGTGTTCAGGACTGACGCAGAATGATCGATGCCGAGACAGCGGTCGCCGACCGGCCCAAGGACCATCGCGTCGAATTGCGGCTGTGGCTGCGGCTGCTGACCTGCACCACCATGATCGAGCGCGAGGTCCGGCGCCGCCTGGCCGAGAGCTTCGACACCACCCTGCCGCGCTTCGACCTGATGGCGCAGCTGTACAAGATGCGCCAGGGCCTGACTCTGGGCGAGCTGAGCCAGCGGCTGATGGTCTCGAACGGCAACATGACCGGGCTGGTCGAGCGGCTGGTCGAGGGCGGGCTGGTGGCGCGCGAGCAGTCGCAGGCCGACCGGCGCAAGCACGTCATCCGCCTGACGGAGGAGGGCGAGCGCCAGTTCGCGGCGATGGCGGCGGCGCATGGCGACTGGGTGGCCGAGATGACGGCCGGGCTCGGGACCGGCGAGATCGAGCGGCTGATGGAGTTGCTCGGACGCACCAAGGTGTCGGTGTCCGAGGCCACTCGCCCGCGGGGGCGAGGCAAGGCCGAGTAGCCCGCACTGTCGGGCCATGTCGTCGCGCCAAGACGGCCAATTAACACAATGTTTGCTTGTATTAGTTTGCAATCTTGTTCATGGTATGTTCCATGAACAAGACGCAGACCGACTCAGCGACGAAGACCCCGCCCACTCCCGAGGAGGAGCGAGCGGCGGATCTGTGCGTGCTGTCGGAGCTGGTCGAGATCCAGATGTCGATCGCCCGGGCGACGCAGCAGGAGGCGCTGCAGGCGCCGCAGCCCGGCGTGGACTATTGCCAGCGGATCGCCACCGTCTCGCGCGCGGTGCGGCTGACCCTGCTGCTCAAGGCCAAGCTGTCCCAGCAGGCCAAGGAGAAGCGCAAGGCGGCGGCGCAGCGCGAGGCGGCGCAGGAGGACTGGCACGCGCTGCGGGTGAAGCTGGCGATGACCTCGGCGGTCTATGAGGTGTCCAAGGACGGCGACGAAGCCGACCGCCGCTGCGCCGAGATGGCCGAGCAGCTGGAGCGGCCGGAGGTGGCGGAGCTGATCGAGGCCAGCCGGGCGGAGGTCGTGGTGGCGGCTTTGTGCCGGCGCTGGGGCTATCCGGTGCAGGCGGAGCGCTGGCTGAAGATGGCCGACGAGGCGATGGAGGATCTCGGCTTCCTGCCGGACGAGGACGGCGAGGACGACGAGGATCCGCCCGAGCCTCGTCCTGCCGCCGCCCCTGGCCGCCGCAAGCCCAAGGCTCCGAACACGGGGTAAGGTGCGGCCGCGTCGCACTCACCCATCCACCACTTCCAACCTTCACGCGAACGCAGCCTTCCACACTCCCCCTCCCCTTGCGGGAGGGGGTTGGGGGAGGGGTCTGCGCGCGTCCGCGCGCGGATGGGCAGAGGACAGGCCGTCATGGCCGAAGCGTCAGAGTTCCGGCCGGCCTCGACGGCGAAAACCCCCCTGGCCCCCTCCCGCGAGGGGAGGGGGAGGGCGGAAGGGCTGGATCGGCTTGAACGGCAGCATTCTCAACAGGTCCCCCGGGAGAGGCCGGAGGGCTTCCCGTCGCGCCGGGTCACACGTCCAGGTTCGTCACCTTCAGCGCGTTCTCCTGGATGAAGTCGCGGCGCGGCTCGACCACGTCGCCCATCAGGGTCGAGAACACCTCCTCGGCGTCGTCGGCGTGCTTGACCTCGACCCGCAGCAGCACCCGGGCGTTCGGGTCCAGCGTGGTCTCCCACAGCTGGTCCGGGTTCATCTCGCCCAGGCCCTTGTAGCGCTGCACCGCCAGGCCCTTGCGGCCCTGCTCCAGCACCCGGTCGATCAGGTCGATCGGGCCGGTGATCGGCCATTCCTGGGCGGCGCCCTTCGGGTTCATCCAGGTCAGCACGCCCGGCCGCTTGTACAGCGCCTGCAGGTCCCCGGCCATGCGGTCGAGCTTGTGCGCCTCGACCGAGCGGATGATGTCGGAATCGATGATCCGGCCCTCGGTCACCCCGCGCAGGGTGCGGCGGAACACCAGCCCGCCGGGCTGGTTGCCCTGCGGCGGCAGCTGCGACCCCTGCCAGCCGCGCTCGAACTCCGGCTCCAGCGCGTCCAGCCGATGGCTGATATAGGTCGCCGTCTCCGCGGCCTGCGCCGGGTCGTTGACGATGCGCGACGCCAGCGCGCCGGCGATCGCCACCTGCTCGACCACCATGCGGCTGCCGACCTTGCGGATCAGCGGCGTCAGCTGGTGCTTGGCCTCAAGCGCCTGCTCGATCCGGTTGCGCAGGTCGTTGCCGGCGACCTGGGCGCCGTCGAACGGGGTGAAGACCAGGTCGCGCATGCCGCTGTCGATCAGATAGGCTTCGAGCGCGTCGTCGTTCTTCAGATAGATGGCTTCCTTGCCCCGGGCGGCGCGATACAGCGGCGGCTGGGCGATGTACAGGTAGCCGCGCTCGATCAGCTCCGGCATCTGCCGGTAGAAGAAGGTCAGCAGCAAGGTGCGGATATGGCTGCCGTCCACATCGGCGTCGGTCATGATGATGATGCGGTGGTAGCGCGCCTTGTCGGCGTTGAACTCGTCGCGGATGCTGGTGCCCAGCGCCGTGATCAGCGTGCCGATCTCGGCCGAGCTCAGCATCTTGTCGATCCGCGCCCGCTCGACGTTCAGGATCTTGCCGCGCAGCGGCAGGATGGCCTGGAACTTGCGGTCGCGGCCCTGCTTGGCCGAGCCGCCGGCGCTGTCGCCCTCGACCAGGAACAGCTCCGATTCCGCCGGGTCGCGGTTCTGGCAGTCGGCCAGCTTGCCGGGCAGGGAGGCGAAGTCGAGCGCGCCCTTGCGCCGGGTCAGCTCGCGCGCCTTGCGCGCCGCCTCGCGCGCCGTGGCGGCCTCGACCGCCTTCTGGATCACCCGCTTGGCGTCGTTCGGGTGCTCCTCGAACCAGGTCGCCAGCATCTCGCCGACCACCGCCTCGACCACCGGCCGGACCTCGGAGGAAACCAGCTTGTCCTTGGTCTGGCTGGAGAATTTCGGATCGGGCACCTTCACCGACAGGACGCAGGTCAGCCCCTCGCGGGCGTCGTCGCCGGTCAGCGCCACCTTCTCCTTCTTCAGGATGCCGCTGTCGGTGGCGTAGTTGTTCACCTGCCGCGTCAGCGCGCCGCGGAACCCGGCCAGATGCGAGCCGCCGTCACGCTGCGGGATGTTGTTGGTGAAGCACAGCATGGTCTCGTGGTAGCTGTCGTTCCACTGCATCGCCACCTCGACCGTGATGCCGTCGCGCTCCGACGTCACCGTGATCGGCTCGCCATGCAGCGGCTGCTTGGCCTTGTCGAGATAGTTGACGAAGGCCTTCAGCCCGCCCTCGTAATGCATCTCGACGACCCGCGGCTCCGGCCCGCGCGCATCGGTCAGGGTCAGCGCGACGCCGGAGTTGAGGAAGGCCAGCTCGCGCAGCCGGTGCTCCAGCGTGCCGAAATCGAACTCGGTCTTGGTGAAGGTGTGCTTCGACGGCAGGAAGGTGACATGGGTGCCGCGGTTCTCGCCCTGCGCCCCGACCGCCGCCAGCGGCGCCTCGCTCTCGCCGTCGCGGAAGCGCATATACCATTCGTGGCCGTCGCGGAAGATCCGCAGGTCCAGCGTCTCCGACAGCGCGTTGACCACCGAGACGCCGACGCCGTGCAGGCCGCCCGACACCTTGTAGGAGTTCTGGTTGAACTTGCCGCCGGCATGCAGCTGGGTCATCACCACCTCCGCGGCGCTGATGCCCTCTTCCTCATGGATCGCGACCGGGATGCCGCGGCCGTTGTCGGTCACCGACACCGAGCCTTCGGCGTTCAGCGTCACCGTGACGGTGTCGCAATAGCCGGCCAGCGCCTCGTCGATGGCGTTGTCGACGACCTCGTACACCATGTGGTGCAGGCCGGAGCCGTCATCGGTGTCGCCGATATACATGCCCGGCCGCTTGCGCACCGCCTCGAGGCCGCGCAGCACGGTGATGGAGCCGGCATCATAGGCCGCTTCGTCGTTCGGGATCGCAGAGTCCGACATACTTCTTCATCCGTTTCAATCGGCCAGCCGGGCCGTCACCCGGGCGTCGTCGACGCCGAGGTGATGGGCTCGGTCCCCGAGCGGCGCGAACAGCGCCGGATCGGTGCCGGTCATCCAGGCCTGGGCGCCGAGCGCCAGGATCTCCTCGTACAGCGCCGCCCGACGGGCCTCGTCGAGATGCGCTGCAACCTCGTCGAGGAGCAGCAGGGGCGGGGCGCCGCGTTCTCCGGCGAGCAGGCGGGCATTGGCAAGGACGATGCCGATCAGGAGCGCCTTCTGCTCGCCGGTCGAGCACTGCGCCGCCGGCATCGCCTTGGTCCGGTGGTGGACGGACAGGTCGCTGCGGTGCGGACCTTCCGTCGCGGCTCCGGCCGCGGCGTCGATGCGGCGATTATCGCACAAAAGGTTACGAAAAGCCTCTTCCGCATCGACCGCCGGCCGATCCCCGAGCCACGCCTCGATCCGGCCGTCGATGGCCAGCTCGGCACGCGGGAACGGCCCTTCGATCATCAGCGACTCGGCCCCGCGCAGCCGCGCCACCAGCTCGCGCCGGGCGGCGGCGACGGCGGTGCCGCTGGTCGCCATGGTGTCTTCCAGCGCCGCCAGCCAGGCCGGGTCGGCGCGGGGTTCCTTCAGGAGCCGGTTGCGCTCGCGCATCGCCCTCTCATAGGCGCCGAGCTGCCCGGCATGGTCCGGGTGGAAGCCGAACACCAGCCGGTCGAGGAAGCGGCGGCGCTGGCTCGCGGCGTCGCCGAACAGCCGGTCCATCTGCGGCGTCAGCCACACCATCGGCGCCCGGGCGCCCAGCGCCGTCTGGCTCTGGGCCGGCCGGCCATCGATGTGCACCGTGCGGCGGCCCTCGCCGGGCTCGAGCCGGGTGCCCAGCCTGATCTCGCCGGTCGGAGTCAGCAGATGCGCCGCCACGGCCCAGCCGGCGGTTCCCGTCGCCTGGCGGCGCGTCACCTCCGGCAGCGGCGCCCGGCGCAGGCCGCGGCCCGGCGACAGGAACGAGACGGCCTCCAGCAGGTTGGTCTTGCCGGCGCCGTTCGGCCCGGTCAGCACCACCGGGCGCGGATCGAGATCGATCCGCAGCTGGCCGTAGCAGCGGAACTCGGTCAGCGTCAGGCGCGTCACCGCGATCCGGGCGGGACGCCCGGAAGAGGCGGCCGCCTGCTCCGGCATGGGGTCCTGGGACATGTGGCTCAAGGCATCCGAAGCGGATGCTTCGCCCCAAATGCCCGCATTCCTCGGTTCAAGCCGTCACACCCGCATCGGCATCAGCACGTACAGCGCGCTGGAATCGGCGGTGTCGCGGACGATGGTCGGCGACCCGGCATCGGCCATGGCGAAGCGGGCGCCGTCGCCCTCGATCTGCTGGGTGATGTCGAGGAGATAGCGGCTGTTGAAGCCGATCTCGATCTTCGACGCCTCGTAGCTGACCTCGATCTCCTCGGTGGCGCTGCCCTGCTCGGCCGAATTGGCCGACAGCGTCAGCGAGCCGTTCTCGATCGTCAGCTTCACCGCCCGACTCTTCTCGGTCGAGATGGTGGAGACGCGGTCGACCGCCTTGGCGAACTCCTTGGCGTCGACCTCGAGGATCTTGTCGTTGCCGCTCGGGATCACCCGCTCATATTCCGGGAAGGTGCCGTCGATCAGCTTCGAGGTCAGCACCACGCCGTCGCCGGCGGCGCCCGGCAGGGTGAAGCGCGTCTTGGTCTCGGACAGCTGCACCTCGACCGTCTCGCCGCTCTCGTCCAGCAGCTTGCGCAGCTCCATCACGGTCTTGCGCGGCACGATCACGCCTGGGATGGCGTCGGCGCCGTCCGGCAGCGGCATCTCGACCCGGGCCAGGCGATGGCCGTCGGTGGCGACGGCGCGCAGCACCGGCACGGTCTCGGCCTTGGCGGCGTGCAGGTAGATGCCGTTCAGGTAGTAGCGCGTCTCCTCGGTCGAGATCGCGAATTTGGTCCGGTCGATCATCACCCGCAGGTCGCCGGCGGCGATGGTGAACCGATGGCTCAGATCGCCGCCCGCCATGCTCGGGAAATCCTCGACCGGCAGGCAGCCAAGCCGGAAGTTCGACCGGCCGGCGCGCAGCGTCAGCGAGCCGCCGTCGGGGTTGGTCTCGATCTCGACCTGGCTGCCGTCGGGCAGCTTGCGGACGATGTCGTACAGGGTGTGGGCCGGGGCGGTGGTGCCGCCCGGCGCCTGGATCTCGGCCGGCACGGATTCGACGATCTCGAGATCCATGTCGGTGGCGGTCAGGCGCAGCGCGCCGCCTTCGGCGCGCAGCAGGATATTGGACAGGATCGGGATGGTGTTGCGCCGTTCGACGACGCTCTGCACATGGCTCAGGCCCTTGAGAAGGGCAGCGCGCTCGATGATCAGCTTCATCCCGATTCCACTTCGACGATGCCGGCCGCCGGACAGTTCATCGGGGCGGGCAGGGGCCCGGCCGACACGGCGGGGGCGCACTATAGCCGAAAGCTTGCGGCGGTGGCGAGAGGCAGGCGCAGGGCCGGACACGGCGCCGGACAGATTTTCCGACGGCCCGTTCCAGCCCGGAGTCGCTCCGGCTTAAACCTGGAGCATGCGGCGCAGCAATTCGACATCCTCGGCGAAGGAGCGGTCCTCGCTGCACAGCTCCTCGATCCGGCGCACGGCGTGCATCACCGTGGTGTGATCCCGCCCGCCGAACTTGCGGCCGATCTCCGGCAGCGAGCGGGGGGTCAGCTGCTTCGACAGGTACATCGCCACCTGGCGCGGCCGGGCCACGGTGCGGGCGCGGCGGGCCGAATGCATGTCGGCGACCTTGATGTTGTAGTGCTCGGCGACCCGCTTCTGGATCTCGTCGATGGTGACCCGGCGGTCGGAGGCGCGCAGCAGGTCGTGCAGCAGCTCCTGGGTCGATTCCAGGGTGATCGGCCGGTGCACCAGCTCGGCATGGGCGGTGATCCGGTTCAGCGCCCCCTCCAGCTCGCGCACGTTGGAGGTGATCTTGTGGGCCAGGAACTCCATCACCTTGGCCGGGATCTCGACCCGCGCGGTCTCCGCCTTGGCGTGCAGGATGCCCAGCCGCAGCTCGTAGGTGGTGGGGTGGATGTCGGCGACCAGGCCCCAGCCGAGGCGGGAGCGCAGCCGCTCCTCCATCCCCTCGAGGTCGGAGGGCGACTTGTCGGCCGAGATCACCACCTGGCGGTTCTGGTCCACCAGGGCGTTGAAGGTGTGGAAGAACTCCTCCTGGGTGGAGTCCTTGCCGGAGATGAACTGCACGTCGTCGATCATCAGCACGTCGACCGAGCGGAACATTTCCTTGAATGTCATCGTGTCCTTGAACCGCAGGGCACGGATGAACTGGTACATGAACTTCTCGGCGGACATGTAGAGCACGCGCCGCTCGGGATGCTTCACCCGGATATGCCAGGCGATCGCATGCATCAGATGGGTCTTGCCCAGGCCCACCCCGCCATACAGGAACAGCGGGTTGAAGGTGACGCTGTTGGCCTCGGCCACCCGGCGGGCGGCGGCATGGGCCAGCTCGTTCGGCTTGCCGACAACGAAATTGTCGAAGGTGAAGCGCTGGTCGAGCACGGCGCCGAACTCGGCCGCCGATTCGGGCGGGCGCTCCGGTGCCGGCGACTCGGCGCGCGAGGCCGGCGCCGTTGCGGCCGGCTTGGCGGCGGCCGGTCGGGCGGCCAGCCGGTCGGGCACCACGATCACGTCGACGCTGTGGATGTCCGGGTTCTCGGAATGCCACAGGTTGCGGATGCGGTCGGCGTAATGGGCGGCGACCCAGTCGCGCATGAAGCGGGTGGGGGCGGCGATTCGGACCTCGCCGCCGTCGAGATCGACCACGACGACCGGGCGCAGCCAGCTCTTGAAGGCGCCTTCGCCCACCTCCTCGCGCATGCGGCCGCAGACCCGGGCCCATTGCTGCTCGATCGATGCGATGACTCCCCCCATCGACGACATGCTGCCTTCCGACCCCTCTTCGACTGCGGCGGCCGCGACGCGCTGCCTATCCACGACCCGGACTGTACCTGTTCCCACCATCAGCGGCACCCGATGTCCGATGCGCGGCTGCCATGCTCCAGAACTTCAAACTGTAATAATCACAGTATCACGACCGACGTGCAGGAACAATTCCTCGCAGCTACTTATGAAGTTGCGAAGTTGGTTAATAGAAAATGTACGAGTGTTGCTCAGGGACGCTCGCGGACTTCTGCCGGTCTTCGTGGTGAAGGCTGGTAGCCGGGCAAGTTGTGTCCTGAAGTCATCTTCAACCTGCCGATAGCAGGCGAACGACGATCATATGCAGGGTGGGTAAGGGCTGGCAACGGAACAAATCCGGACCATCCCAAAACGCAAAAAACGGTCCCGGACAGCGGCTGGTTGTGCCGCATCCCACCGTTCCCCTGGACATGAGAAAAGCCGTTCCGCGGCCGCCGCCGCGGAACGGCTTATCGGTGATCCGGGCTCAGAGAGCCTTGATGCGGCCGGACAGGCGCGACAGCTTGCGGGCGACCGTGTTCTTCTGCAGCACGCCCTTGGTGACGCCGCGATGCATCTCCGGCTGCGCCGCCTTGAAGGCCTCGGCCGCGGCGGTCTTGTCGCCGGACAGGATCGCCGCCTCGACCTTCTTGACGAAGGTGCGGATGCGGCTGACGCGGTTGCGGTTGACCAGCGTACGGCGCTCGGTCTGACGGATGCGCTTCTCGGCGGACTTGTGGTTGGCCATTGTCGGTCCCAGTTCGGGCCAACGACGGCCCCAAGAAAAACGAGGGCGCTTGATAGTCCCTCCGCGCCCGGGCGTCAAGACGAGTCTCGACGATGGCTGCGACCGAGATGTGAGCGGCGAGGTGGGGGTTGGCAAACCGATCTTTATGTTCTATATTTGTTCTCATGCCGCTCAAGCCGCCTGACATCGACGAACTGGCCGACCAGCCGCGCAAGGGACGCGGCGCGGTCAGCAACCGCACCGGCCGCTTCGAGGCCGCGACCCGACACCGGGTCGACGACGGCTGGGCGGGGCTGGCGCCGACGGATGAGGATGGGGAGCCGCCGCTGCGCACGCAGCTGCATGTCGACACCGCCCGCACCATCATCACCCGCAACGACTCGCCGGACATCATGTTCGACCGCTCGATCAACCCCTACCGGGGGTGCGAGCACGGCTGCATCTATTGCTTCGCCCGCCCGACCCATGCCTGGCTGGGCCTGTCGCCCGGCCTCGATTTCGAGACCCAGCTGTTCTACAAGCCGGACGCGCCGGAGCTGCTGGAGGCAGAGCTGCGGCGCCCCGGCTATGTCCCGGCGGTGATGGCGATGGGCACCAACACCGACCCGTACCAGCCGATCGAGCGCGAGCTGAAGCTGACCCGGCGGGTGATCGAGGTGCTGTCGCGTTTCAACCATCCGCTCGGCATCGTCACCAAATCGGCGCTGATCACCCGCGACATCGATCTCCTGGCGCCGATGGCGGCGAAGGGGCTGGCGGCGGTCTGCATCTCGCTGTCGACGCTCGACCGCGAGCTGGCGCGGACGCTGGAGCCGCGGGCCGCGACTCCGCCGCGGCGGCTGGAGACGATGCGCCAGCTGACCCAGGCCGGCATCCCGGTGATCGTGCTGACCTCGCCGATGATCCCGGGCCTCAACGACCATTCGCTGGAGCAGGTGCTGGAGGCTTCGGTGAAGGCCGGGGCCACGGCGGCCGGCTGGACCCTGCTGCGGCTGCCGCTGGAGATCGCCGGCCTGTTCGAGGAATGGCTCAAGGCGCACGCGCCGGACCGGGCCGGGCGGGTGATGTCGCTGATCCGCCAGACCCGTGGCGGCCGACTCTACAAGTCGGGCTTCGGCGAGCGGCATCGCGGCGAGGGGCCGGTGGCCGAACTGATCCGCGCCCGCTTCAACCACGCCGTCCGCCGTCTCGGCCTCGACCGCAAGCGCTGGACCCTCGACACCACCCAGTTCTCCCCGCCGCCGCGGCCGGGCGACCAGATGAGCCTGTTCTAGAGGGAATGTTGGGGCGTTCCCCTCTTCCTTGTCATCCTCGGGCTTGACCCGAGGATCCAGGGGCGGCGAGAGCGGTTCCCCGTGGCTCCTGGATTGCCGGGTCAAGCCCGGCAATGACAGATCGGGGTATCGGCACCAATCACCCTTTCATCGACCATCCGAGCTTGGCTCTTCCGCCTGCCGGCGCTATGCCCTGGGCAGGAGGACATGGATGCCGGATTGGAGTCTTGAGATCGAGTGCGGCGCCCCGCGGCGGAGCGTCGCCGGGCTGGACGAGGTCGGCCGCGGTCCGCTGGCCGGCCCGGTGCTGGCCGCGGCGGTGGTGCTGGTCCGGCCGCTCGACCCCGATCTCGCTCTCCTGATAGACGACAGCAAGGTGCTGACGGCGCAGCGGCGCGAGGCGCTGGTGCCGCGCATCCGGGCGGTGGCGCAGGTCGGCATCGGCTGGGCCTCGGTCGAGGAGATCGACCGAATCAACATCCTTCAGGCCAGCATGCTGGCGATGCGGCGGGCGCTGGACGCCCTGCCGGAGCGTCCCGACATCGCCCTGGTCGACGGCAACAAGGTGCCCGACGGGCTGTCCTGCGACGGCCGGGCGGTGGTCGGCGGCGACGCCCTGTCGCTGTCGATCGCGGCGGCCTCGATCCTGGCAAAAGTTGTGCGCGACCACGAGATGTTGCGTCTCTCCACCCATCATCCCGGCTATGGGTGGGAACGCAACGTCGGCTACGGCACGCCCGAGCATGTCGCCGCGCTCGATCGGATCGGGGTCTGCGAGCATCACCGCCGGTCATTTGCCCCGGTGCAGCAGCGACTCGCCATAAGAGGCTGATTCAGACGGGGGATTGACGCCGACTCCGCGGCGAATCATCGTCGGCCTATGAGCGAATCACCCATCATCACCGAGCGCCTGCCGCCGGGCTGCCGGATCGTCCTCGGCGACTGCATCTCGGCGATGCGGTCGCTGCCCGCCGGCTCGGTCGATTGCGTGTTCGCCGACCCGCCCTACAATTTGCAGTTGGGGGGCGAGCTGCGCCGGCCCGACGAGAGCCGGGTCGATGGCGTCGATGCCGAGTGGGACAAGTTCAGCGACCTCGCCACCTATGACCGGTTCACCCGCGACTGGCTGGCGGCGGCGCGCCACGCGCTGAAGGACGACGGCACGCTGTGGGTGATCGGCACCTACCACAACATCTTCCGGGTCGGCGCCATCCTGCAGGATCTCGGCTTCTGGATCCTGAACGACATCGTCTGGCGCAAGTCGAACCCGATGCCGAATTTCCGCGGCACCCGCTTCACCAACGCGCATGAGACGCTGATCTGGGCCGCCAAATCGCCCGACAGCCGCTACACCTTCAACTACGACGCCATGAAGGCGCTGAACGAGGAACTGCAGATGCGCAGCGACTGGACGCTGCCGATCTGCAGCGGCGGCGAGCGGTTGAAGATCGACGGCCGCAAGGCGCATCCGACGCAGAAGCCCGAGGCGCTGCTGTGGCGCGTCCTGCTGTCCTCGACCCGGGCGGGGGAGACCATCCTCGACCCGTTCTTCGGCAGCGGCACCACCGGCGCCGTGGCCAAGCGCCTTGGCCGCAGATTCATCGGCCTCGAGCGCGAGGAGGTCTATGCCCGCGTCGCCGCCCAGCGCATCGCCGCGATCGAGACGCCGGCCGACGCCAGCGTGCTCGACACCCTGTCGAAGCGCCAGGCGCCGCGCGTGCCCTTCGGCTGGGTGGTGGAGCGCGGCATGCTGCAGCCGGGCGACCGGCTGTTCGACACCCAGCGCCGCTACGTCGCCAAGGTGCGGGCCGACGGCACGCTGATCGCCAGCAACAGCGAGGGCGACCATGCCGGGTCGATCCACCGGGTCGGCGCGGCGCTGCAGGGCGCGCCGTCCTGCAACGGCTGGACCTTCTGGCATTTCGAGGCCCAACGCGACCGGCTGGCGCCGATCGACCTGCTGCGCCAGAAGATCCGCGCCGAGATGGCGGTGCATTGAGACGGCCGGCGCCACCTCAACTCATTCCGCCAACCGATTGTATTTTTTCAGGATCTCCCGCAGCCGCTCATGCGGGATCGCATGCAGCGTGTTGCCGTCGCGGCCGGTCATTGTCTCGGCCGCCACCAGCGCGTTGACGATCGCCTCCTCGGTCGCCTGGGCGGCGGCCTCGATCAGACCGTCCATGGCGTCGTTCGCCAGCACCTGCACCAGCCGGCTGTCTCGTCGGCTGAAGGCGCCGGGATTGGCCGTTGAAAAGGCGAGGAAGATGTCGCCGCTGCCATTGGCGCCGTAGCCGCCGGTGCGGGCGATGCCGATCGGCGCCCGCCGGGCCAGGCGCTTCAGCTGGTGCGGCAGCAGCGGCGCATCGGTTGCGATCACGACGATGATCGAGCCGGTGTCGCGGTCCGAGCCCAGGTCGGGCAGCAGGTCCGGGATCTCGCGCCCGACCGGCACGCCGGCGATCGTCAGGGTCCTGCGGCGGCCGAAATTGCCCTGCAACAGCACGCCGACGGTATGGCCGCCATCTTCAGGTGAGAGGTGACGCGAGGCGGTGCCCGTACCGCCCTTGAATCCGAACAGCGACATGCCGGTGCCGCCGCCGACATTGCCTTCCGACACCGGGCCCGGCCGGGCGCCGTCCAACGCTTCGACCGCGTGCTGCGCCTTGACGTGGAAGCCGTTGATGTCGTTCAGCATCCCGTCATAGGTCTCGGCCACCACCGGCAGGCACCAGTAGAGGTCGTGGGCCAGCGGCGCCACCAGGCCGCGTCGGCCCTGCCAGCCGATCACGGCATCGCGCACCACGCCGACGCTGTGGCTGTTGGTGATCATCACCGGCCCCTCGAGGAAGCCGGACTCTTCGACCCAGATCGTCCCGGTCATCTCGCCATTGCCGTTCAGCACGGCGGTGCCGGCGAAGACCGGGTCGAACACCCGCCCGCGCGGCAGGATGGCGGTCACGCCGGTACGCGCCGGTCCCTTGCCAACCTCCAGCTTTCCCTCGCCGGAGATGACGGTGGCGGCGCCGACCTCGACTCCCGCGATGTCGGTGATGGCATTGAGCGGGCCGGGCTCGCCATCGAAGGGAATGCCCAGGTCGCGGGCCCGTGGCTTCTGCGTCATGGTCGGCTCCTCGGTTCCTTCCGGGCTAGCGCGATGGTGCCGGGCTGTCCATGCCGGTCAGCCGGGCCAGCCGCTTCGGCGCCACCTCGCGCCAGGCCTCGGCCACCAGCGCCTCGACCTGCTCGTCGTCGACCTGCGGCAGCGCGACGAAGGTCCAGACCAGCCGGCCCCAGCGTGCCGGGGTAAAGGCTTCGGGACGGGCTGCGAACAGCATCTCCTGGTGGTCGTGCGGCAGCTTCAGCACCGCCCGACGCTCCGCCGGGCGCAGCACGGCGAAGATCCTTCCGCCAACCCGGAAGGACGGGCGCTCCCAATGCGCTTCCTCCGTGACCTCCGGCAGGGCCAGCGCGGCTCGCCGGACCGTCTCCTCATCCGCCATCTCAGGCCTCCTTCTCTCCTTATGAGAAGGATGCGCGCCTGCACGCTGGTTTGCCTGGAGAATGTTTGCGGCTATGCTGCCGGCCTCACAGCACCGGAGAGGCCTCGATGGATCGCAGCACGGACCGGCACTTCACCCGCCCCGTCACGCTGCCTCCGTCGAGCCGCCATGCCTCTCCTTGCCGCCGAGTCGCTGTCCCACCACACCCCTGATCATCGCCCGCTGTTCGAGGACCTGACGCTCGCCTTCGGCGCGGAGCGGACGGGAATCGTCGGCCGCAACGGCATCGGCAAGTCCACGCTGCTGCGCCTGCTGCTGGGCGAGATCCCGCCGCAATCCGGTCGAATCCTGCGGCAGGGCCGCATCGGCCTGCTGCCCCAGGCCGTCCGGGTCGTACCCGGCATGACCGCCGCCGACGCGCTTGGCATCGCCCCGGCCCTGGCCCGGCTAGACCGGCTGCTGGCGGGGCAGGGCGACGAGGAAGATCTCGCCGCCGCCGACTGGACGGTGGAGGAGCGGGCGGCCGCGGCGCTGCCCAGGCTCGGCCTGCCAGCCGATCTCGACCTGCGCCGGCCGCTCGGCACGCTGAGCGGCGGCGAGGCCACCCGCCTGGCCCTGGCCGGGCTGCTGGTCGACCCGCCGGACATGCTGGTGCTGGACGAGCCGACCAACAACCTCGATGCCGACGGCCGCGACGCCGTCTGCGCCCTGCTGGACAGCTGGCGCGGTGGGGCCCTGGTGGTCAGCCACGACCGCGGCGTGCTGCGCCGGATGGACCGGATCGTCGAGCTCTCCAGCCTCGGCGCCCGCGTCTACGGCGGCAACTGGGACGACTATCAGGCCCGGCGCGAGGCCGATGCCGAGGCGGCGCAGCGTGGCCTGTCCCAGGCCGAGCAGGAGGTGGCGCGGCTGGCACGGGAGCGGCAGACGGCCGTGGAACGCAAGGCCCGCAGCGATTCCCGCGGCCGGAAATCCCGCGCCGGCGGCCAGGCCAAGATCTTGCTGGACTTCAAGAAGGAGAAGGCCGGGCAGAGCCAGTCGCGCCAGACCGGCTTGCGCGACCGCCGGGAGGAGGGGGCCAATGCGGCGCTGGCCGAGGCGCGCGCCGCGGTCGAGCGGACCGAGACGCTGGCGGCCTCGCTGCCGTCGACCGGGCTGGCCGCCGGCACCGCCGTCCTCGCCTTCGATCATGTCTCCTGGGCGCCGCCGGGCACGGCGCGGCCGGTGCTGCGCGACCTGTCCTTCACCCTGACCGGGCCGGAGCGGGTGGCGGTGACCGGGCCGAACGGTGCCGGCAAGTCGACGCTGCTGCGCCTCGCGGCCGGGGAGCTGGAGCCGGATGCGGGGCGGGTCCGCCGCTTCGGCGGCGGCATCGCCATGCTCGACCAGCGGGCCGGCGGGCTGCGGCCGGAGCGCACCATCCTGGAGAATTTCCGGGCGATGCATCCGGACGCGACCGACAATGCCTGCCGGGCGGCGTTGGCGCGCTTCCTGTTCCGGGCCGATGCGGCGCTGCGCCTGGTCGGCGACCTCAGCGGCGGCGAGACGCTGCGGACGGCGCTGGCCTGCGTGCTGGGCGGGCCGCGGCCGCCGCGGCTCTTGATCCTGGACGAGCCGACCAACCATCTCGACCTCGACTCGATCGCGGCGATCGAACGGGCGGTGGCCGCCTATGACGGCGCCCTGCTGGTGGCCAGCCACGATCCCGACTTCCTCGCCGCGGTCGGCATCGGCCGGGTCATCGCCCTGGACAGATAAGAAGCGGGCCCGAAGGCCCGCTTCCCCCGCACGCACTGAGAAGGCGGAGCTTAATCCAGCCCTTCGAACAGCGCGGTCGAGAGGTAGCGCTCGGCGATCGAGGGCACGATCACGACGATCTTCTTGCCTTCGTTCTCCGGGCGGGCGCCGACCTCGAGCGCCGCGGCCAGGGCAGCGCCGGAGGAGATGCCGGCGGGCAGACCCTCGAGCTTGGCGACCTGGCGGGCGACCTGGAAGGCGCGCTCGTTCGAGATCCGCACGACCTCGTCGATGATCTTGGTGTTCAGCACGCCCGGCACGAAGCCGGCGCCGATGCCCTGGATCTTGTGCGGGCCCGGGTTGCCGCCGGACAGCACCGGGCTGTCCTCCGGCTCCACCGCGATCGCCTTGAAGCTCGGCTTGCGCTGCTTGATCACCTCGGACACGCCGGTGATGGTGCCGCCGGTGCCGACGCCGGAAATCAGGATATCGACGCCACCATCGGTGTCGTTCCAGATCTCCTCGGCCGTGGTGCGGCGGTGGATCTCCGGGTTGGCTGGGTTCTCGAACTGCTGCGGGATGATCGCGTTCGGGATGCTCTGGACCAGCTCCTCCGCCTTGGCGATGGCGCCCTTCATGCCCTTCGGGCCTTCGGTCAGGTGCAGCTCGGCGCCCAGGAGCTTCAGCATCTTGCGCCGCTCGACCGACATGGTCTCCGGCATGGTCAGGATCAGGCGGTAGCCCTTGGCCGCGGCGACGAAGGCCAGCGCGATGCCGGTGTTGCCCGAGGTCGGCTCGATCAGGGTGCTGACGCCCGGCTTGATCTTGCCCGACGCCTCCAGAGCCTCGATCATCGCCAGACCGATGCGGTCCTTCACGCTCGACAGCGGATTGTAGAACTCCAGCTTGGCCAGGATGTCCGCCCTGGCGTCATGGGCCTCGGCCAGCTTCTTCACCCGCACCAGCGGGGTCGCGCCGATGGTGTCGAGGATCGAGTCGTAGATCTTGCCTCGGAACTCGGTCTTCCCGGCGGTGGAAGAGGACATATTACTCTCCAGGGGCGTTAATTTGACTGTTCAACATTTATACGCGCCGACCCTGGGGAAGGCCAGCCGCTCCGATCCGCGCGGACCGGCTAGATCGAGAAGTCGACCGGGGCGGCCCGCTCGCGCGGGATGCCCCTTTCACGCGCCTGGTTCGACAGATCCTCGATGGTCAGGGCGTCGAGCTTCTTGATCGCCTCTTCCTGCAGCTCCGCCCAGAGCGGGCGGACGATCTCCTGCCCCAGCCGGGATCCGGGCGGCAGAGCCTCCTCCTCGTCGGCGGCGGTTTCCAGCGACCGGATCGCGCGCACGATCTCGCCGATGGTGATGCGCCGGCGCTCCCGCGCCAGGCGGTAGCCGCCGCGCGGTCCGCGCACCCCGGTCAGGATGTCAACCCGGACCAGCTGCTGCAGCACCTGCTCCAGATACCGGCGGGGAATGCCCTGGCGCTTGGTGATCTCGGCGCTCTGCACCGGCGTGTCGACCGCGTTGTAGGCGATGTCGAGGACCGCCTCGATCGCGAACAGCATCTTCTTCGGCAGTCGGAACATCCCTTAGGCTCCCGTTCCGGTGGATCCATAGCCGCCCGTACCGCGGACGGTGGTGTCGAGGTTCGGCCGCTCGTCCCAGGCGACGGTCGCGTGGCGGGCCACGACCATCTGGGCGATGCGCATGCCGCGGGTGATGGCGACGGGCTCGTCGCCATGGTTGATCAGCACCACCCCGATCTCGCCCCGGTAGTCGGAATCGATCGTGCCCGGCGCGTTGACGATGGTGATGCCGTGCTTGAGGGCGAGGCCGGAGCGCGGGCGCACCTGCGCCTCCCAGCCATTCGGCAGGGCGATGGCGATACCGGTCGGGATCAGCACCCGGCGCCCGGGCGCCACCGTCACCGGCTCCGCCACGGCCGCGAGCAGGTCCAGCCCGGCCGATTGCGGGGTGGCGGCGGCGGGCAGCGGCAGATCGGTGCCGTGCGGCAGGCGGGTGACGACGATGGAGACGGCTTCGGTCATCGGGTTGGATCAGGCTTTCTCGAAATGGCGGGCGATCGCCCCGGCCAGGCGAGTGCCGATATCGGCTTTGCTCAGCCGCGGCCAGGTCTGGGCGCCCTCGGCGGTGATCAGGTGCAGGATGTTCGAATCGCCGCCGAAGGCCTGGGTGCCGGGCGACACGTCATTGGCCAGGATCCAGTCGCAGCCTTTGCGGGCGCGCTTGGCCTGGGCATGGGCGATGACCTCCTCGGTCTCGGCGGCGAAGCCGACCACCAGGGCCGGCCGGTCCGGGCCGGGGGCGCTCAGCGTCGCCAGGATGTCGGGATTCTCAGCCAGGGCCAGGGCCGGCGGCCCGCCGGCGCCCTTCTTGATCTTCTGGCCGGAGGGAGTGGCGACGCGCCAATCGGCCACGGCGGCGGCGCAGACCGCGGCATCGGCGGGCAGGGCGGCGCGGCAGGCGGCCAGCATCTCGTCGGCGGTTTCGATCGGCACCAACGTGACGCCGTGCGGCGCCGGCTCATGGGTCGGACCGGTCACCAGCGTCACCCGAGCCCCGGCCTGGCGCAGCGCCGCGGCGATGGCGTGGCCCTGCTTGCCGGAGGAGCGGTTGGCGATGTAGCGCACCGGGTCGATCGGCTCATGGGTCGGGCCGCTGGTGACAATGACGTGGCGGTCCTGCAGCGTCCCCCCGGTGCCGAAGCGGTCGAATTCGGCGAAGTAGGCCTCGATCGCGGCGACGATCTCCAGCGGCTCGGACATCCGTCCGGGGCCGTATTCGCCGCAGGCCATCTCGCCCGGGTTCGGCCCGACCACGCGCACGCCGCGGCGCTGCAGCAGCGCCAGGTTGTCGCGGGTCGCCGGATGGTCCCACATGCGGACATTCATCGCCGGCGCCACCAGCACCGGCTTGTCGGTGGCCAGGAGGGCGGTGGTGGCCAGGTCGTCGGCCAGGCCGGCGGCCATCCGCGCCAGGATGTTGGCGGTGGCCGGGGCCACCACCAGCAGGTCGGCGTCCCGCGACAGCCGGATATGGCCCATCTCCGATTCGTCGGTCAGCGAGAACAGCGCGCCATAGACCTTGTCCTCAGTCAGGGCCGAGACGGCGAGGGGGGTGACGAACTCGGTCGCCGCCTGGGTCAGGATGCAGCGCACCCGGGCGCCGCGCTCGCGCAGGCGCCGGATCAGGTCCAGCGACTTGTAGGCGGCGATGCCGCCCGCGATGACCAGCAGGATACGGCGGTCGCGCAGCGTCAGCGTCACGGCGTGTCCCCAGGGACGGCGGAGGGCGATCTACATCGCATGGATGTTCTTTAGGGCCCTCAGCCGGATTCGGCAAGCCCTCCATTCGTTGCTTGCGACGAAATGCGCGACGGTGGCCGTGAAATGCTACCCCCAGCCGCGGTTCATCATCCAGTCCATGGCGGCGATGATGGCGTCGCTCTCGCCGGTCAGGTTGGTTACGACAGGACCGAGCTGCTCCTTGGGGAGATTAAAGATCGCCAGCGTTGCCAGCCCGTACCGTTTGCCGTCGAGGGTAAAAGCCGGGCTCAACCGGTCGTTTGGTGGGAGGTTGGGTCCAGCCGGAGCCAAGGGAATAACGACCCAGCGCGACCGGTCACGGAAGATGCTGGATTGCAGGACGACGAGATAGGGATAGGCGGCCTTGCTCGCTCCGATGTTCCGATGCACATCGAATTGCGGCATGCGACCTCAGATCTCGCAATATTCGTCAGCCGGACTTCCGAATTGGGCCTCGTACTCGTTCCAGTACGCGACAATCGCCGCCGTCTCCTCCTCGATCCGCCGGCGTTCGGCCTGTTCGACGGCGGTCAGGAGGCCGGCTTCGGCGGCAGCAGAGACATTGATGCCCATGGTCTTCGCCTGGGCCACGAGGTCGCTGTTCATGCTGCAGTTGACGGGCTTCTTCGGGGCATCCTGCCGATAGCGGACGAGCATCTCTTCATCCCCACGATGCGCATAGGGAAAACAAATTTATGCGCAACCTTCGCCGAATTCAATCGCCGAGGCCGGAGCGTCTCGCCCGGAATCCTCAGATCCGCCACCCCGTGTGGATCGCGGCAATGCCGGCCGATAGGTTGGTCCAGCGCACCCGCTCCAGCCCGGCAGCCTCGATTCGCTCGGCCAAGCTGGGCTGGTCGGGAAAGCGGCGGATGCTTTCGACCAGGTAGCGGTAGCTGTCCTCGTCCTTGGCCACCACCTTGCCCAGGCGCGGGATCACGGCGCGGGAGTAGAGGTCGTAGGCGCGGTCCAGGCCGGGCAGCACGACCTTGCTGAACTCCAGGCAGAAGAAGCGCCCGCCCGGCTTCAGCACCCGCCGCGCCTCGCGCAGCGCGTCGTCGATCCGGGTCACGTTCCGGAGGCCGAAGGAGATGGTGTAGACGTCGACCGACCGGTCGGCGATCGGCAGCGATTCGGCGTTGCCGACCATGTGCAGGATCGGGCCGACCCGGCCGCGATCGATCGCCCGGTCGCGCCCGACCGCGACCATGCCCTCGGTCAGGTCGCAGATGATGGCGCGGCCCGTCGGGCCGGCTCGGTCGAGGAAGCGGAAGGCGATGTCGCCGGTGCCGCCGGCCACGTCCAGCAGCACCTCGCCCGGCCGCGGCCGGATCGCCGCGATGAACTGGGCCTTCCACAGCCGGTGGACGCCGCCGCTCATCAGGTCGTTCATCAGGTCGTAGCGCTGGGCCACGCTGGTGAACACGTCGTGGACCCGGTGGGTCTTCTCGGTCGGGTCGACTTCGGTGTCGCCGAACCAGCGGGACTCGGGATTGCGGGGCGCGTCGCTCATGGCCGGGACCATAGCGTCCGGCGCCGGGTCGTGCCAGTGTGCCGGCCATGCCCGAGCTTCCCGAAGTCGAGACCGTTCGCCGCGGCCTAGTGCCCGTCCTGGAAGGCCAGCGCCTGGCCCGCGTCGAACAGCGCCGCCCCGATCTGCGCTTTCCGCTGCCGGAGCGGATGGCCGAGCGGCTGACCGGCCGCCGCATCGTGCGCCTGGACCGCCGCGCCAAATACCTGCTGATCCATCTCGACGACGGCATGGTGCTGCTGATCCATCTCGGCATGTCCGGCCGGATGATGGTCAGCCAGGGCCGGCCGGAGATCGTCAGCCCGCACGATCATGTGGTGTTCGAGACCGAGGCGGGGTCGGTCGTCACCTTCAACGACACCCGCCGCTTCGGCATGATGGATCTGGTCAGCCAGAACGCGCTGCACGCCCACAAGTCGCTGGAGGCGCTGGGGCCGGAGCCGCTGTCGGACGAGTTCGACGCGGCCTATCTGGACCAGGCGCTGGCTCGCAAGATCACGCCGATCAAGGCGGCGCTGCTGGACCAGCGCGTCGTCGCCGGCCTGGGCAACATCTATGTCTGCGAGGCGCTGTGGGCGGCACATATCTCGCCCCGCCGGGTCGCCGCCTCGGTCGCCGGCGTGCGGGCGGCGCGGCTGGTGCCGGAGATCAAGGCGGTGCTGCAGCGCGCCATCGAAGCCGGCGGGTCCAGTCTGCGCGACTACGTCCAGGTCGATGGCGAGCTCGGCTATTTCCAGCATTCCTGGTCGGTCTATGACCGCGAGGGCGAGCCGTGCCGCACGCCGAAATGCCGGGGCACGGTGCAGCGCCTGGTCCAGTCCGGCCGCAGCACCTTCTTCTGCCCGGTCTGCCAGCGCTGACCGGGCGTTCGATCAATCCGATGCGGAGGACCATATGACCGCGACCTACGAGACCATCCTGGTCGAGACCCGGGGGCGGGTCGGCCTGATCACCCTGAACCGGCCGCAGGCGCTGAACGCCCTGAACGACGCGATCTTCCGGGATCTCGCCCAGGCCCTGGCCGCCTTCGATGCCGATGACGGCGTCGGCGCCCTCGTCCTGACCGGGTCGGAGAAGGCCTTCGCCGCCGGCGCCGACATCAAGGAGATGGCGTCGAAGGACTTCGTCAGCGCCTATCGCGGCAACCTGATCGAGAACTGGACCTGCATCACCCGGACGCGCAAGCCGATCATCGCCGCGGTCGCCGGCTACGCCCTGGGCGGCGGCTGCGAGATCGCGATGATGTGCGACTTCATCATCGCCGCCGACACGGCGCGGTTCGGCCAGCCGGAGATCAAGCTGGGCACCATCCCGGGCTCCGGCGGCACCCAGCGCCTGACCAAGCTGATCGGTCGGTCGAAGGCGATGGACCTGGTGCTGACCGGGCGGATGATGGATGCGGCGGAGGCCGAGCGGTCGGGCCTGGTCGCCCGCGTGGTGCCGGCGGCGGACCTGCTGGCCGAGGCGGTGAAGGTGGCGGAGACCATCGCCGGCTATTCGCTGCCGATCACGATGATGGCGAAGGAGGCGGTGCACCGCGCAGACGAGACGCCGCTGGCCGAGGGCATCCTGTTCGAGCGGCGGATGTTCCATGCCACCTTCGCCACCGAAGACCGGCGCGAAGGCATGGCCGCTTTCGCCGAGAAGCGGCCGGCGGCGTTCAAGCACCGCTGACCCGAACGAAAACGGCGGGCTGGGAGCCCGCCGCTTCCAACTGTTCCGGGGCAGCTGCGCCTCAGTCGCGGCCGGGGCCGATCGCCCAGGCGCCGGGGCCGAAGGCGGTGACCATCAGCAGGCCGCCGGCGATGGCGAGGTTCTTCATCGCCATCAGCTGGTTCATCGCCGCGTCGGCATCGGTCATGGTCCAGAAATGATGGACCAGGACGATGGTGAGCAGGGTGAAGCCGGCCATGATGAAGGCGGCGAGGCGCGAGAACAGGCCGAGGATCAAGAGGATGCCGCCGCCGAGCTCGACCAGGATGGTCAGCGCGGCGAAGAGCTGCGGCACCGGCAGGCCGTTCGAGGCGACATAGCCGACGGTGCCTCCGAAGTCGGTCAGCTTGGCCCAGCCGGAGACGACGAACATGACGGCGAGGAAGATGCGGGCGAAGAATGCGAAGAAGGACGAGAAGGCCGACATTTCACCATCCGGGCGAGTTGATTCGATGCTGTACTATGACATCAACCGCTTCGCCCGGATGGGGAAATCTGCATAAACAGTGTGTTGACCGATCCGGCCGTCAGCTCTTCACCTCGAAGCCGGCGCCGGTCGCGCGCTTCCACAGGTTGCGGTAGCCCAGCCGGGCATAGGTCAGCGGATGCGCCTTGGCCGGGTCCTGCTCGGCCTCCACCACCATCCAGCCGGTATAGCTCTTCGGCAGCGCGTCGAAGATCCGCGGGAAGTCGATCATGCCGTCGCCCGGCACGGTAAACAGTCCGCCGATGACGCCGTCGAGGAAGCTCCAATCCTCGTCCAGGACCTTCTGCAGCACCTCGCGGCGCACATCCTTGGCGTGGATGTGGTTGATCCGGCTGGCATAGCGCTTCGCCAGCGCCGCCGGGTCGCCGCCCGCGACGGTCATGTGGCCGGAATCGAGCAGCAGGCCGACCGACAGGCCGGTATGCTGCATCAGCAGGTCGACCTCGGCCTCGCTCTGCACCAGCGTGCCCATGTGGTGGTGATAGGCCAGCCGCACGCCGCGCTTGGCCATATGATCACCGACCGCGGTCAGCTTGCGGCCGAATTCCGGCCACGCATCCTCCGGCAGGGTCGGGCGCTGCGACAGCGGCGTGCCGCGGTCGCCATGCACCGCGCCGGAGGTGTCGCAGAAGACCATGACCTTGCAGCCGAGCGCGGCGAGCAGGGTCAGATGCGGCTCCATTGCCGCGATCTCCTCCTCGACCGAGCGGTCGAGCAGGTTGGCGCTGTACCAGCCGGAGATCAGGGACAGGCGGTGCGCCTCCAGGATCGGCCGCAGGGCGTCGGCCTGGCGCGGGAACTTGTTACCCAGCTCGATGCCGGTGAAGCCGGCCTCGCGCGCCTCGGACAGGCAGGTCTCGAGCGGCGTCTCGCCGCCCAGCTCCGGCAGGTCGTCATTGCTCCAGGCGATCGGGTTGGTGCCGAGGGTGACGGTCATCGCGGCGGTCTCGTACGGTCGGTTGGTTGATGGATCAGGCGGAGCGCCCGGTGACGGGATGGCCGGCCAGCTGCTGCTCGTAGCCGGCGCGGGCGCGGCGCACCGGGTCGCGGTCGGAGACTTCGGGGACGGCCACGTCCCACCAGGCGCCGCCGGCCTCGGTCGTCACCACCGGGTCGGTGTCGATGACGATGACGCTGGTCTGGTCGGTGGCCTTGGCGCGCAGCAGGGCGCCCTCCAGCTCGGCGATGCCCGCGACCTTCTCCGATGCCGCGCCCATGCTGGCGGCGTGGGCGGCGAAGTCAATCGGCTGGGCGCCGTCGATGTCGCGGAACAGGTTGTTGAAGGAGGCGCCGCCGGTGGCGTTCTGCAGCCGGTTGATGCAGCCGAAGCCGCGGTTGTCGAGCACGATGATGGTGAGCTTGACGCCCTGCTGCACCGCGGTCGCGATCTCGGAGTTCATCATCATGTAGCTGCCGTCGCCGACCAGCACATAGACCTCGCGGTCCGGCCGAGCCAGCTTGACCCCGAGGCCGCCGGCGATCTCGTAGCCCATGCAGGAATAGCCGTATTCCAGGTGGTAGCCGCCCGGCGCGTCGGTGCGCCACAGCTTGTGCAACTCCCCCGGCAGTCCGCCGGCGGCGCAGACCACGATCGCGCCGCGCCCGGCGGACCGGTTCACCGCGCCCAGCACCTGGGCGTCGGAGGGCAGGGGGGCGTTGCTGGCGGCGGTGGCGCGGTCGACCGAGGCGGTCCACTCCGCGATCAGCCCCTTCGTCCGGTCGGCCTGGGCCTTCGGCGCGGTCCAGGAGCCCAAGGCCTCCGACAGTTCGTCGAGGCCACGCCGCGCATCGGCGACCAGCGGCAGGGCACCGTGCTTGCCGGCGTCGAACACCGCGGCATTGAGCTGGATCAGCGTCCGCCCCGGCGCCCGGAACAGGGCGCGGGAGCCGGTGGTGAAGTCCTGCAGCCGGGTGCCGACCGCCAGCACCACATCGGCATCGACGGCCAGGGCATTGGCGGCGCTCGAGCCGGTGACGCCGATCGAGCCGGCATTGTTTGGATGGTTCCAGGCCAGGCTGCCCTTGCCGGCCTGGGTCTCGGCCACCGGCAGGCCGTGGCGCTCGGCGAAGCCGGCCAGGGCCTTCTCCGCGCCGGAATAGAGCACGCCGCCGCCGGCGATCACCAGCGGCCGCTCGGCCCGCTTCAGCGCCACGACGGCCTGGGCCAGCTCGGCCTCGTCCGCGCCGGGGCGGCGGATGTGGTGGACCTGGTCCTCGAAGAACCAGGCGGGGAAGTCATAGGCCTCCGCCTGCACGTCCTGGCACAGGGCCAGGGTCACCGGCCCGCATTCGGCCGGGTCGGTCAGGACGGCCAGGGCGCGGGGCAGGGCGGTCAGGATCTGCTCCGGCCGGGTGATCCGGTCGAAATAGCGCGACACCGGGCGAAAGCAGTCATTGGCGCTGACCGTGCCGTCGCCGAAATCCTCGACCTGCTGCAGCACCGGGTCGGGCCTGCGGCTGGCATAGATGTCGCCGGGCAGCAGCAGCACCGGCAACCGGTCGACATGGGCCAGCGCCGCCGCCGTCACAAGGTTGGTGGCGCCCGGACCGATCGAGGTGGTGACCGCCATCATCCGGCGGCGGAACTTCGCCTTGGCGTAGGCGACCGCGGACAGGGCCATCGCCTGCTCGTTGTGCGCCCGCAGCGTCGGCAGCTGCTCGCGATGGGCATAGAGAGCCTCACCCATGCCGGCGACATTGCCGTGGCCGAAGATCGCCCAGCAGCCGGCGAACAGGCGCTCGCGCCGGCCTTCATCGTCCTCGGTCCACTGCGCGGCGAGGTGGCGCACCAGGGCCTGCGCCATGGTCAAACGCACGGTTCCCATCCCTATCGCTCCTTCAGGCCGCGGCTTGTGCTGCGGCGCGGGCATTCTCCCAGGCGGCGATCAGGCTGCCATAGCTGGCGGCCATCCGTCTCACCGCTTCGTCATCGTCGATGCGCCCGGCGATCCAGTCCTCGGCGGCGCGGCCGAAGATGGTGCGGCCGACCGCGAAGCCGCGGCACCAGGGCTGGCGCGCGGCCAAAGTGAAGGCGGCCATCAGCTCCTCCTCCGGCGCCTCCAGCCCCAGCAGCACCACGCCGCGGCAATGCGGATCGCGCCGGGCGATCACCTCCTGAATGGCGGCCCAAGCGGCCTCGGAGGGCGGAGGCGGCAGCTTCCACCAGTCCGGATGGATGCCGATGCCGTAGAGATGGTCCAGCGCCCGGGCCACGGTGCGGTCATCGGCCGGCATCGATTTCGGCGGGATGACCTCGATCAGCAGCTCGTGCCGGGTGGCGCGGCTGGCGTCGAACAGGGCCAGCAGCTGGCGGTCCTGCTCGGCCTGGATCGCCGGCGGGTCGTCCGGGTGGTACTGCACCAGGCACTTGACCACATGCTCCAGCGGCCATTCCCGCAGGGTGACGCCGACATCCGGCCCGCCCTCGAAGCGCAGCGGACGCGACCCCGGCAGCTCGATCGGCCGGCCGATCCAGGCACCGGTGCCGGCGGCGGCGAACAGCGCCTCGCTGCCCAGCCGGCCGTCGATCAGCACGCCGAAGCCGGGCCGGTCGCCATGCGCCTGCTTCGCCGCCTGCCAGGCCAGCAGCTTGAAGTCGCCGATCCGCTCGGGGTCGACGCCGTGGCGCGCGACCATCTCCTCCAGCTGCGACCGGTGGTCGAAGGCCATGGCGTGGACCTCGGGCCAGTCGCGGATCCGGGTCGTCGCCCAATGCACCTGGTTGAGCAGCGGGTCCTCGCGCAGCCGGTGATGGGCGCTGCCCTCGGCCAGGAATTGCGACAGCTCCGCCCAGCTCGGATAGGACGGGGCGCAGCCATGCCGCGACACGGCGAAGGCGCCGCAGGCATTGGCGTAGCGGCAGGCGGCCTCGACCGGCTCGTCGCGCAGCCAGCCGCGCAGGAAGCCGGCCATGAAGCCGTCGCCGGCGCCCAGCACGTTATAGACCTCGACCGGGAAGCCGGGGCCCTTCACCCCCTGCTCGATGTCGTCCGGGATCGCGCCGGGGAACACGACGCAGCCCATCGGGCCGCGCTTGACCACGATCGTGGCAGTGCTCAGCTCGCGCACCCGGCGCAGCGCCGCCAGCGTGTCGGTGGCGCCGCCGGCGATGTGGATCTCCTCCTCGGTGCCGACGATCAGGTCGCACTCCGGCAGGATCGCCTGCAGATGGGCGCTGACGGCGGAGCTCTCGACGAAGCGCTCCTCGCCCAGCCCATGGCCGGTCAGGGCCCACAGCACCGGGCGGTAATCGATGTCCAGCGCCACTTTGCGGCCATGGGCATGGGCCAGCCGCATCGCCTTCCGGCTCATGGCCGCGACACCGGGCGTCGAGAAATGGGTGCCGGTGACGACCACCGCGCGGGCCGAGGCGATGAAGGTCTCGTCGATGTCGTCCTCGGACAGCGCCATGTCGGCGCAGTCCTCGCGATAGAAGATCAGCGGGAAGGTGTGGCGGTCGCGGATGCCGAGGATCACCAGCGCGGTCAGGCGTTTTGTGTCGGTGATGACATGGCTGGTGTCCACGCCCTCCGCCGCCAGCTGCTCGCGGATGAAGCGCCCCATATGCTCGTCGCCGACCCGGGTCAGCAGGGCGGTGCGCAGGCCCAGCCGGGCGCCGCCGACCGAGATGTTGGTCGGGCAGCCGCCGACATATTTGGCGAAGGAGGCCATGTCCTCCAGCCGGCCGCCGACCTGCTCGCCATAGAGGTCGACCGAGGACCGGCCGATGCAGATGACGTCGAGTGTCGGCTCAGCCATGACGCGAGGCCCCTTCCGGGCGCCAGAACTCGGCCTTCGCGTCCATGGTCCAGCGGTGCTCCTCGGTGAACTCAGGCACGGTGTAGGGGTTGCCGGTCAGGTGCCGGATCACCCAGGCGTAATACATGCCGTAGCCGGGCGCCGCGCATTGCGCGTGGTCGAAGCCGTCGAAGATCTTGATGGTGTCGTTCGCCCGCACCTTCAACACCGTCTCGCCCAGCTCGGCATGGCCGTAGCCGCGCGGATCGGTGAAGCGGTAGTGGTAGATCTCCGGCTGCGGGTGGTGGTGCGGCGGATAGCTCGACCAGCGGCCGGGGAAGGTCACCACCTCGCCCAGCACCAGCTCGGCGTTCGGGTCGCTGTTGCGCAGGTCGAAGATGGTGCGGACATAGCGGTAGCAGGCGTCATCGACCTGGCCCTTGCCGCGATGCTCGTTCGGCACGTCCTCCGGTCCGAAGACCCGGGAAGGGAAGGGCTTGGCGTTCTTGGTCTCGTAGACGGTGAACTCGGCCTCGGTCTCGGCCGCAAGCCGCACCCGGGCGCCGGCCGCGACATGCACGGCGCTGGCCGATTCATCGAACAGCGACGCGCGGGAAAAGCGCACAGACCGGTTATCGACGGTGACCTCGGCGGAGCCGGACATCAGCAGCCAGGCGGTCTCGTTCGCGGTCTCGATCTCTCGGCTCTCGCTCGGCGCCAGCTTCAGCACCGAGACGGCGATGCCGGTGTCGTCCTCGGGCTCGTCGAAGCGGGTGATCTGCGTCAGCCCCGGGCCGAAGCCGCCGCGGTGGCCGGTCAGATGGCGGGTCATGGCTGTCCTCCCCAAGGCGATTTCGCCAAATAGAACAAATATTCCATTTGACTGCAACCTCAGAATTCTGATTTTTCTGTCGCAGCAGGCCGCCGCCGGGCCGATGATCCGACGCGCCGCGAGGGAGAGGACTCATGCTCAAGATCTGCCAGTTCGGTGCCGGACGGATCGGGAAGATCCATGCCGACAACATCGCCCGGAACCCGCGCACTCAGCTGGTCGCCGTGGTCGACGTGCACCGCGAGTCGGCCGAAGCGCTGGCGAAGCAGCACGGCGCCGCGGTGGGCGAGGGGCTGGCGGCGCTGGACGGCGCCGACGCGGTGGTGATCGCCAGCTCGACTGACACCCATGCCGACCTGATCGAGGCCGCGGCCAAGGCCGGCAAGGCCATTTTCTGCGAGAAGCCGATCGACCTCGACAGCGCCCGGGTCGAGGGCTGCCTCGACATCGTCACCCAGGCCGGGGTGCCGCTGGCACTCGGCTTCAACCGGCGCTTCGACCCCAGCTTCGAGGCGGTCCATGCCGGCATCGCCGAGGGCCGCATCGGCAAGGTCGAGCTGGTGGCGATCACCAGCCGCGACCCCGGCCCGCCGCCGGCCAGCTACATCCGCGTCTCCGGTGGGCTGTTCCGGGACATGATGATCCATGATTTCGACATCGCCCGCTGGCTGCTGGGCGAGGAGCCGGTCGAGATCTACGCGACGGCCAGCAACCTGGTCGACCCGGCGATCGGCGCCGAGGGCGATGTCGACACCGCGGTGGTGACGCTGAAGACCGCGGGCGGCGCCATCGCCCAGATCTCAAACAGCCGCCGCGCCGTCTACGGCTACGACCAGCGGGTCGAGGCCTTCGGCTCGCTCGGCATGCTGCGGGCCGAGAACCGGGCCGCGACCACGGTGGAATACGCCGGCGCCGACGGGGTGGTGCGGGACAAGCCGCTGCATTTCTTCCTGGAACGCTATGCCGATGCCTATCGGCGCGAGCTCGACGACTTCATCGACTCGGTGCTGGAGGGGCGGGCGCCGCGGGCTGGCGGCGAGGACGGCAAGCGCGCCCTGCTGCTGGCCGACGCCGCCTGGGAATCGGTCAAGACCGGCGCTCCGGTGCGGCTGTCACGCTGAGTCCATCTCGAATTGTCCTGCGAAAGATTCTCTCCGACTCCGGCGGAACGCCTATGGTCAAGGCGCGCAGCCTGAGGTTATAGTTCGCCCGGGTGTCTTCTGTAGGCTCGGCTGAGGGGTAGAGAGACGTTCTTCGCCCGCGGGTGGTCGTCACGCGCGGGCTGGTTGTCTCTAGGTAACGAATGGTCGTCTCGACAAAAACGTTCAGACCGTCCAGCACCGGCGCAAATCCGGTTGCGAGCGGACAGATTCTGGTTTCCGCTCGCGGAAGCCGCACCCTTGGTCCTGGTGCAGCACTTTCTCTTGGAGTTTCAGTTCAATGATGAACCGACGTCATCCGCCGCGCGTCGGAGGCGGCGAATATCGCCGTGACGTGACGGCAGTGGTCAAGTGGTTCAACCCGACGAAGGGCTTCGGCTTCGTCCAGGTGACGGACGGTTCGCCGGACGCGTTCCTGCACGCCTCGGTCGTGGAACAGTCCGGCCATCGCGAGATGTATGAGGGCACGAAGATCGTCTGCGACATCGCGGAAGGTCAGAAGGGCCCGCAGGTCGCGGTGATCCATCGTGTCGAGGAGCTCGGCGCTCCGCCGGCCGGTGGCGGCGCGGGTGGCGGCTTCCGGCCCAACCGCTTCGGCGACCGCGGTGATCGCGGCGGCTTCGGCGGTGGTGGCGGCTTCGGCGGCGGCGGTTTCGGCGGCGACCGTGGCGGCTTCGGCGGCGATCGCGGCGGCTTCAGCGGCCCGGCGACCGAGGTCGAGGGCACGGTGAAGTTCTTCAATGCCGAGAAGGGCTTCGGGTTCGTGACGCCGGACGACGGCGGCAAGGACGTCTACGTCGCCTCGCGCGCGCTGCAGAAGGCCGGCCTGCCGAGCCTGAACAGCGAGCAGCGGGTCCGGCTGACGGTCCGCATGGGCCAGAAGGGCCCGATGGCGGAAGCCGTCCAGCTGCTGTGACGACGGACACGGCCCGGGGGCGACCCCGGGCCGTTGCCTTTCGTGGCCGAGCCCCGCTCCGCCCCACCCGATCGCGTGCCTGACGATAAATCAGGGCCGCGCGCGAAATTCACGCGCGAACTGCCGGCGGTGCGACGCCGGGCGCTGATCGAAGCCACGGCCCGATGCCTGGCCGAACGCGGCCATGCGGCCACATCCGTGCGCGAGGTGTGCGCCCGTGCCGGCGTGTCGCCCGGCTTGGTGCGCCATTATTTCGGCGGCATCGACACCCTGATCGCCGAAACCTACCGCTCCATCGGCAGCCATGTCGCCGAGACCCTGGCCGTCGCGCTGGACGCGGCAGAGTCGACGCCCGAGGCGCGGCTGCGCGCCTTCATCGATGCCAGCTTCCGGCCGCCGGTGCTGGACCCCGACCTGCTGTCGCTCTGGCTGTCTTTCTGGGCGCTGGTGCGCCGCGACGAGGCGATCCGTCGGATCCACCGCGACGTCTACGCCGCCTATCGCCAGCGGCTGGAGGGGCTGATCGTCGCCGCAGCCGAAGCCCGGTCGCGCCGGATCGACGCGGCGCTGGCGGCCCTGGCCTTCACCGCCATGCTCGACGGGCTGTGGCTGGAGCTCTGCCTCGACCCTTCCGTGTTCACGCCAGAGGACGCCATTCGCATCGCCAATGGCTGGGTCGACGGCCTCCTGTCCGGCAACGCCATGGGGCTGGCGGTGGGCATTTAGCCTTCGGTTCCGCTCTCGCCCCGCAGCAGAGCCCGGTTGTCCCGCATCAGCCGGACGATGCGGTCGATCACCGCGCGCACCGCCGGGTGGCGGCGCTCGTCCTGGTGCAGCACCAGCCATTGCTGGTGGCGCAGTTCCTCGATCTCCTGCAGCCGCTCCAACTCCGGATCGGCGTCGCCGACGAAGCAGGGCAGCGCCGCCCGGCCGACGCCACGGCGCAGCAGATCCAGGATCAGCCGCGGGTCGTTGCCGCGGACCACGGTGGCGGCGGCGTGCCGCTCCGCCACCCAGCGGGCCGAGGGGGTGACGGCACCATCGCCGGTGACGCCGATCCAGCGCTCCTCCAGCGCATCATTGCGCCGGCCATAGACGGCGAAGGCGACGTCGCCGGTCCGCCGCCCGGCCAGCCACGGCTCCTCCGGCCGGCGGTTGCGCACGCCGATATCGGCTTGGCCGCGGGCGATGTCGAGCCGGGCGTTGGCAGCGACGAAGTCGATCGTCCAGGGCTCGCCCGGCGACCACAGCGCGTCGATGTGCCGGGCCAGGAACCAGGAGGTCCAGGTCCCGGCCGAGATCCGCACGGTGCGGCGCGGCGACAGGCCGTCGCGCCAGCGCTCGATGCCGGTGGCGGCCGCCTCCATGTCCTCGGCCTGCGCCAGGAACTGGCGCCCCGGCTCGGTCAGCCGGTAGCCCAGCCGCTCCCGCACAAACAGGCGTTGGCCCAGGCTGCGCTCCAGCGCCGTCATCCGGCGCCCCAGCGTGGCCGGGCTCGACCCCGCCTGGCGGGCCGCAGCGCTCAGCCCCTCGCCGCGGGCCACGGCCAGGAACAGGCGGATCTCCTCCCAGTCGATCGAGCTTTTCATTTCTGCAACGCTCATTTCGGTGCTGCGTGTTCCAGGGCCGGATCATAGCGGATAGCGTACATCCGACTGATCCACATTCTTTTCGATGATGAAAAGGAGCGTCCCATGACCGACCGAACTGCACCGCATCCGGTCCCGCTGATCCGCCTGTGGGACGGTCGCGAGGTCCCGCGCCTTGGCCTCGGCTGCTGGGCGATCGGCGGCCCGTTCTTCGCCGGCGATACGCCGCTCGGCTATGGCACGGTCGACGACGCGGAATCGACCGCGGCCATCCGCTGCGCCGTCGACCTCGGCATCCGGTTCTTCGACACCGCCGACGTCTATGGCGCAGGCCATTCCGAGGAGGTGCTCGGCCAGGCCCTGGAGGGCCGCGACGAGGTCATGGTCGCGACCAAGCTGGGAAACCGGTTCGATCCCGCCACCAAGCAGTATAGCGGCAGTATCGAGGACGGCGACCTGCGGCGCGAGGTTCGTAGCGCGATCGAGGCCTCTCGGCGCCGGCTGCGGCGCGACCGGCTGGACTTGGTGCAACTGCATCTGAACACGATGGCGATCGACCGGGCCGGCGAGGTGTTCGACGCGCTGGACGACCTCCGCGCCACCGGCACCATCGGCGCCTATGGCTGGAGCACCGACTATCCCGAGCGGGCGGCGGCCCATGCCGGGCGGGACGGCTTCGTCGCCGTGCAGCACGGCATGAACCTGTTCTTCGACGCACCGAGCATGTCCGGCGTGGCCGAGCGGCATGGGCTGATCTCAATCAACCGCTCGCCGCTGGCCATGGGGCTGCTGACCGGAAAGTTCGCGGCCGGGCAGGCGGTACCGGCGGGCGACGTCCGGGCCAACACCTTCGACTGGATGGACTATTTCAAGGATGGCCGCGTGGTGCCCGGCTTCGCCGAGCGGCTGGAGCGGATCCGCCATCTGCTGACCGCCGGTGGCCGCAGCCCGGCCCAGGGGGCGCTCGCCTGGCTCTGGGCCAAGTCGCCGCGGACCCTGCCGATCCCCGGCTTCCGCTCGGTGGCGCAGGTGCGGGAGAATGTCGGCGCGCTGGAGAAGGGGCCGCTGCCGGCCGAGGCGATGACGGAGATCGAGCGGCTGATCGACCGCCCGCCGGAAGGAGTTGCTCGGGAACGGTGAGACTCAATCTCCGGTGCTGGCCTCGGCCTCCCGGTTTTCTCGCGTCCAATAGAATATTTTTCGCAACGATCGGGGTTATGCGGCGGCGCTTCCTAACTATACTCGATACCGAAGATTTCTCGGATTCGGTGACCGGATGGCGCTTGCCGCAGCTGCATCGATCGTCTGGCTGAGCGTGTGCGCGTCGCCGCCGGCCGGGGCCGGCCTCAGCCGCATGTCCGAGGACATGGCCGGCACCCGGCTCACGCTGGCGATCTCGCCGGAGCGCCCGGCCTGTCCTGCGTTGGCCCTGCCGGTCGGCGACGCCCGCATCCTGTGGCTCGGCTTCGAGCCGGCCCCGCGGACCTCCCAGGCCCGCGACCCGGTGATCCGGCTGATCGGGCCGGTGCCGGATCGTCCGGACGACCCGATCGTGATCTCGGAGATCGAGCTCGATGACGGGCACGCCCCTGACGCTGGTCCCATGCTGCCGGTCGGGCCGGATCTGCTCGACCAGGCGAAGCCGCGGGCCGTCGGGCGGGCGATGCTGGGCAAGGGCGGCCCTGGCGTCGTCGCGGCGCAATGCGCAGCCGGGACGGCGGCGGGCTCGGCCGTCGTCGAGCTGCCCGGCCACCTTCCCCGCGGCGCCCGGCTGGGCCTGGCCGCGGAGTATGATTCCGACGCGCCGTTCGATCTGGCTCTGGCGAATGAGGCGCCGATCGGCCGCCTGCCGCCGGGCACCGGACAGCAGGAGCTCGTGCCGCTTCCAGACGATCGGGACGATCCGGCCGCGGCGACCCTCCGATGCCCGCCCGGGCGGGCGTGGATCTCGCTGCGCTCCCTCCGGCTGCGCGGGGGCGAAGACCGGCCGGTGCCGCTGTCGACCTGGATCTGGCGGCCGCAGCAGTGGCGGGACGATGGCGGCCGCCTGATCGCCGCGGCGCAGGATCGCGGGCTGGACCGAATCTTCATCGGCCTCGACATCCGGGACGGCGTGGTGGCGGATGCCGGCCGGCTGCGGTCCTTCCTGCAAGCCGCCCAGGCCGCGGGCCTGTCCGTCTGGGCCGTCGAGGGCGACCCGGCGGCCATCACCAAAGCGGGCCGGCCGCCATTCCTGGCGCGCACGCGGGCGATCGCGGCCTTCAACCGCGGCTCACCGGCCCTCGACGGGATCCAGTACGACATCGAGCCCTATCTGCTCGCCGGCTGGCCACTCGAGCGGGCCGCCGGCATCGCCGCCTATCTCGGCACGCTCGAACGGCTGAAGCGGTCCGCCGCCGGCCCGATCGAGGTGGTCCTGCCCTTCTGGTGGCTCGACATGCCGGAGATGGCCGGTTCGCTCGACCGGCTCGCGGCGGCGGCGGACCGCTTCGCCGTCATGGCCTATCGCACCAGGCCGGACGATATCGTCGCCGCCGCCGAAAGCGCCCTGGCCTGGGCCGGTGCGCACGACCGGCCCATGACCGTCGCGCTGGAAGCGGGGCCGCTGCCGGATGACCGCGTCCAGTCGTTCCGCCCCGCTGCGGAGGGCGAGCTTTGGCGGGTCGCGCTCGACGGGCGTCGGATTCTCGTCCTGCTCGACCGGCCCCGCGCCAATCCGGCGGGGCAGGCCTATCGCCGCCAGGGCGACCACCGGCTGCCCGCCGGCCGGCTCAGCTTCCTCGGCGACGCCACAGCGCTGACGGCCGCGATCGACCGCATCCGGCCGGTCCTCTCCGCCTGGCCGGCCTTTGCCGGCATCGCTGTCCACGGGCTGCTCGACGGCCCCCGGAAGGAGCCCTGATCCGATGCTTTCCAAGCCGAAGATCCTGGTCGTGGATGACGACGAACTGCTGCGCGACCTGCTCGAGTTCAAGCTGCGCAGCCGCGGCTATGAGGTCGAGCTCGCCGAGGACGGCGAGGCGGCCCTCGAAGCGGCCTCGGCATCGCCGCCCGACCTGATCGTGCTCGACGGCATGATGCCCGGCCTCGACGGCTTCCAGGTGCTGCAGCGGCTGTCCGACAGCGGCGAGACGCGTGACGTCCCGGTGATCATGCTGACCGCGCGCCGGCAGGAGCAGGATGTGGTGGCCGGCCTGTCGCTCGGCGCCCAGGACTATCTGGTCAAGCCGTTCCTGCCCGATGAGTTGGTGCTGCGCATCCAGCGGATCCTGCGCAACCGGCAGAGGCCGTCGTGACGCCAGGCCGCGGCGCCTGCGCCGCCGCGCTGCTCGCTCTTGCATTGACCGCCGCCGCGGTTCCGGCCGCCCAGGCGGCCACGGCCGAGGAGCTGTACAAATCGGCGCTGGAAGCGCGCCGGGCCAATGATTTCGATCGCGCCGTCCGGCTGCTGACCGAGGCCCGGGCGATGGCTCCAAAGGATGCCGACATCCTGCTGCTGCTCGGCCAGATCCAAGGCTTCCAGCAGCGCTACGACCTGGCGCTCGACACGCTCGGCCAGGCGCGGGCGCTGGCGCCGGACTATGCCGATGTCCGACTCGCCATCGCGCGGATCCGCAGCTACCAGGGCCGTTATGCCGAGGCGGTGGCGGAGGTCGACGCCGTGCTGGCCCGGGACCCGGGCAATGCCGAGGCGCTGGCCCTCAAGGGCCGCATCGCCCTCTACCAGAACCGGCTGGACGAGGCCGAGGGCGCCTATCGCGCCGCCCGGGACGCGGCCCCGAATCTGGCCGACCCGCATGTCGGGTTGGGCGACGTCGCCGCCGCGCGTGGCCAGCTCGACGCCGCGGCGGCCGAATACGACGAGGCCGAGGCCCGCGAGCCCGGCAATGCCGACATCGCCGAGCGGCGCCGGCGCCTCGCCGCTGGCACCACGGTCGAGCATCCCTGGCGGCTCGACCTCAGCGGCGGCTACAGCGTCTATGACGGCGCGGCGCGCGCGCCCTGGCGCGAAGGCGGCGTCACCATCGGCTACCGCTTCTCGCCGGCCACGGCGGTGTTCGGCGGCGTGTCGTTCCACAGCCGCTTCGGCGAGTTCAGCGAACAGTTCCAGGCCGGGATCTTCCAGCGCCTCGCCGATGGGGTCGAGGGCTCGCTGACCGCTACCCTCGCCCCGGATTCGGAGTTCCTGCCGCGCTGGTCTCTGGCCGGCGGCACCACCGTGACCATCAGCGCCGGCGACCGGCAGGGCTTCCTCGGCCGCACCGCCCTGACCGGGGATGTCCGCTACCAGGCCTATGACGGCTTCGACGTGCTGACCCTGACGCCGGGCTTTCAGCAGCATCTCTTCGCCGAGCGGCTGTGGCTGACCTTCCAGCTGCCGCTCAGCCGCGACCGGTACGGCGACTGGCAGGTCGGCTGGCTGGTGCGCGGCGACTGGCAGGCGAAGGACTGGCTGCGGGTCTTCGCCGGCTACAGCCGGGCGCTCGACACCGAGATCAGCACCACCATCGAGACTCGCACCGTCTTCGGCGGGCTCGGCGTCGACCTGGACGACCAGGTCGGGCTGACGCTGACCGGCGAGGGCGAGGAGCAGTTGGACGGCCCGACGCGCTACGGCGTGACGCTCGGCCTGACCTATCGGTTCTGACGCCATGCTGCTCGCCATCTGGACCGTCTCCCTCGCGCTGGCCCTGGCCGCACTGGTGGTGATGGCGGTGCTGATCCTGCGCCGGGCGCTGCTGCAGGCCCAGGCCAGGCGAAGCCGGGCCGTCGTCAGAGTCCTGCAGGGCAAGATCTTCGCCTTTCTCGGCAACGAGATCGACGAAAGCGCCCTGCGGCGGGCGCTGGCCGAGGCCGATGGGCGCTCCGTGGTCGATCTGCTGGTCCGGATCGACCGGCTGATCCGGGGGGACGGCCTGCGCCGCCTGGTCGACCTCATCCGGTCGCTGGACCTGGACACCGTTCTCAGGCGCAGGCTGGTCAGCCCGGCCGGGGCGGATTCGGTCGCGGCGATCCACAGCCTGCGGCTGTTCCCGGGGGCGGAGACCGAGCGGACGCTGCGGCAGGTGGTGGAAAGCGGGCCCGGCGCTGCGCTGCGCCTGGCCGCGGCGGAGGTGCTGGTCGATCTCGACGCCCCGCTCGATGCCGGCCGGCTGGTGTCGTCGCTGGCCGAGGCGGGTGGCCTGGAGTCCCGCGCCTCCGCGCGGGTGTTCCGCCGGCTGGTGTCGCAGCATCCGGAGCTGTTCCTGCGGCTGGCCGGCGCGGCGCCGGATGTGCGCCAGCGGGTGCTGGCGCTCGATGCGCTCGGCGAGGCCGGCATGCTTACGGCCCTGCCGGTCGTGCTGGCGGCAGCGGGCGACCCGATGGTCGACGTCCGGGCGGAGGCCTTCCGCGTGCTCGCCAGGCTGGCGCATCCGGCGGCTGCCCCGGCAGTGCGGCGGGGGCTGGCCGACCCGGCCTGGGAGGTGCGGACGCAGGCCGCGCGCTGCGCCGCAGCGATCGGGCTGACCGGGCTGACGGCGGATCTCGAGGCCCGGCTGGACGACGAGGTGTGGTGGGTCCGGATGCGGGCCGCCGAAGCCCTGGCCAAGCTGGGCGAGACGGGGCTGGCGATCCTGCGCCGGCGGGCCGAGGAGCCGGGCACGGCCGGCCGGATCGCCCAGGCCGTCCTGATGCAGGGGGCGGGATGACCGAATTTCTCGCCGATGCCGAAGCGGTCCTGCTGGTCCTGGCGCCGATCATCGGCTGGCTGGTGATCGCCACCGGCCTGGCGCAATCCGCGATCTATCTGGTTGAGCTGGTCGTCGCCTTCTGGACCCTGCGCCGGGCCCCGCCGGTCGAGAGCGGCCCGTCGCTCTGGGCCGCCTATGCCGATGTCGCGCCGCCGATCTCGCTGCTCGTCCCCGCCTATAACGAGGAGGCGACGGTGGTCGAGAATGTGCGGTCGCTGCTGGGGCTGCAGTATCCGCGCTTCGAGATCGTGGTGATCAACGACGGCTCGAAGGACGCCACCATGGCCCGGCTGATCGAGGCCTTCGAGTTGGTGCCGGTCACCCGCGCCTATGAGGACATGATTCCGCATCAGCCGATCCGCGGGCTCTACGGCACGCCGCGGCAGCCCAACCTGGTGGTGGTGGACAAGGCGAATGGCGGTAAGGCGGATGCGCTCAACGCCGGGATCGTCGTGTCGCGCAACCCGCTGTTCTGTGCCGTGGACGCTGACAGCCTGCTCGAGGCCGACAGCCTGCTGGGCGTGGTCCAGCCCTTCGTCGAGGACCCGGTGCGGACGGTGGTGTCGGGCGGTTCGATCCGCATCGCCAATGGCTGCGAGGTCCGCTCTGGCCGGGTGGTGCGCGTCGGGCTGCCGCGCCAGATTCTGCCGCTGTTCCAGACCGCGGAATATCTGCGGGCCTTCCTGATGGCCCGGCTGGCGCTCAGCCGGATGCGGGCCCTGACCATCGTCTCCGGCGCCTTCGGCCTGTTCCGCCGCAACGTGGCGGTGGCGGTCGGCGGCTACAGCCTGGGCACGGTGGGGGAGGACCTGGAGATCATCGTCAAGATCCATCGCCACCTGCTCGACGCCAAGCGCGACTACCGCGTCGTGTTCGTGCCGGAGCCGGTGTGCTGGACCGAGGCGCCGAGCGACCTCGGCACGCTCGGGCGCCAGCGCAACCGGTGGCAGCGCGGCGCGCTGGAGACCTTCTTCAAGCACAAGGATATGCTGTTCCGGCCGCGCTACGGCGCCGTCGGCACGATTGGCTTCGGCCAGATGCTGCTGGTCGACGTCATCGGCCCGCCGGTCGAGGTTCTGGGCTATGTGCTGATCCCGCTCTTCACCGCGCTCGGGCTGCTCAGCGTCGACTACCTGATCGCCTTCACGGCGCTGACCTTCGTCTACGGCGTCTTCGTCAGCGTCGGGTCGTTGGTGCTGGAGGAGATCCAGCTGCGCCGCTATCCGCGGCTGCGCGACATCGCCGTGCTCACCTTCGCCGCGGTGGCGGAGAATTTCGGCTACCGCCAGCTCAACAACTGGTGGCGGGTGGTCGGCTGGTGGCGCTGGCTGCGCAAGGCGGAGGGCTGGGGCCGGATGGCGCGAACCGGATTCAAGAAGGTCTGACGGAAGGCGTTGACCCTGTCCTCCCAACTGTTATACGGTCGTATAACAAGGCGGCCTGAAGGCCGCGGGAGGCCAGCCTATGATCGAACCGATGCATCGCCGCGCCGAGGCGAGCCTGCCGGATGACGATGTCAGCCTGCCGGCCTGGATCTACCACGACCCCGAATTCTTCGCGGTCGAGCAGGAAGCGATGTTCCGCAGCTCCTGGCAGGTGGTCTGCCACCTGAACGACATCCCGGAGGCGGGCGACTTCCACACCTTCGAGTTCCTGGGCGAGAACGTGGTGGTGCTGCGCGGCCGCGACGGGCAGGTGCGGGCCTTCCACAATGTCTGCCGGCACCGCGCCGCGCGGCTGCTCGACGGGCCGAAGGGCCAGTGTGGCAGCCGCATTGTCTGCCCCTACCACGCCTGGACCTATGAGCATGACGGCCGGCTGATCGGCATGCCGCAGCGCTCCAGCTATGGCGATTTCGACTTCGGCAGCCACGGGCTGGTTCCGGTCGAGCACGAGGTGTTCTGCGGCTTCATCTTCATCCGCCTGGCCCCCGGCACGCCGAGCGTGGCCGAGATGATGGGCGGCTATGCCGAGGAGATGGCGGCCTACCGGATCGAGGAGATGGTGCCGCTGGGCCGGGTGACGATGCGGCCGCGCTCGGTCAACTGGAAGAACGTCGCCGACAACTATTCCGACGGGCTGCACATCACCGTCGCCCATCCTGGGCTGACCCGGCTGTTCGGCCGCGGCTACGGCGTCGAGGCCCGGCCTTGGGTCGATAAGATGTGGGGCCTGCTGCAGGAGCGGCCGTCGGCCGTGCTGTCGGAGCGCGCCTATCAGCACTTCCTGCCGGAGGTGCCGCATCTGCCGCCGGAGCGGCAACGGCTGTGGACCTATTTCAAGCTCTGGCCCAACGTCGCCTTCGACATCTACCCGGACCAGATCGACTTCATGCAGTTCATCCCGGTCTCGCCGACCGAGACGATGATCCGTGAGATCGCCTATGTGCATCCGGACCACCGGCCCGAGATGAAGGCGGCACGCTACCTGAACTGGCGGATCAACCGCCGGGTCAGCATCGAGGACAAGACGCTGATCGACCGGGTGCAGGCCGGCATGGGTTCCTCCAGCTACACCGTCGGCCCGTTGGGCACGACAGAGGTCTGCCTGCGCAGCTTCGCCCGGGCGATGCGTCGGCTGATCCCGGAAAGCCGGCTGCACCGGCCGCCGCCGCCAGGCTGGAGCCTGCGGCGCGAGGCGTCGCAGGCTCCAGCCTTTGCGGCGGAATAACATTCAGAAAAGAACAGGCCGGGCGGATCTTCATGGCGAACACACAGGTCTTCGACGTCGCGATCATCGGCGGGGGCCATAACGGCCTGGTCTGCGCCGCCTATCTGGCGGCCGCCGGGCTGAAGGTGACTGTGCTGGAGCGGCGGAGCGTCGTCGGCGGCGCCGCGGTGACCGAGGAGTTCCATCCCGGCTTCCGCAACTCCGTCGCCTCCTACACGGTCAGCCTGCTGAACCCGAAGGTGATCCGCGACCTCGACCTGCCCGGCCACGGCCTGAAGGTGGTGGAGCGGCGGCTGTCCAACTTCCTGCCGGTCGACGACCACCGCTACCTGCTGGCCGGGCCGGGCCGGACCAAGGCGGAGATCGCCCGCTTCTCAGCCCGCGACGCCGAGCGCTACGATTCCTATGGCGACCGGCTGGACGCCATCGCCGATGTGCTGCGCGACATCGTGCTGCGTACCCCGCCCAACGTCGCCGCCGGCGGCTGGTCTGCGGCGCTGCCGGAGCTGATGCGGGCCGGGTCGCTGGGCAACCGGCTGCGCAAGCTCGACATGGTGATGCGGCGCGACCTGCTGGACCTGTTCACCAAATCGGCGACGGACATCCTGGAGGGATGGTTCGAGACACCGGTGGTGCAGGCGCTGTTCGGCTTCGACAGCATCGTCGGCAACTATGCCAGCCCCAGCCATGCCGGCACCGGCTATGTCCTGCTGCACCACGTCTTCGGCGAGGTGAACGGCAAGAAGGGCATCTGGGGCCACGCCATCGGCGGCATGGGCGCGATCACCCAGGCGATGGCCAAGTCGGCGGCGTCGCGCGGCGCCGTGATCCGCACTGACGCCGGGGTGCGCGAGGTGATCGTCGAGGGCGGCCGCGCCGTCGGCGTGGTGACGGAGGCCGGCGACATCATCCGCGCCGGCTGCATCGTCTCCAACCTCAACCCGAAGCTGCTCTACGGCAAGCTGGTCGACCCGGCGGCGCTGCCGCAGGATTTCCGCGAGCGCATGGACCGCTTCAAATGCGGCTCCGCCACCTTCCGCATGAATGTGGCCCTGTCGGAGCTGCCGGACTTCACCTGCCTGCCGGGCAAGACGCTGGCCGACCACCACACCAGCGGCATCATCTTCGGCCCCAGCCTGGACTACATGGACAAGGCCTATCTCGACGCCAAGGCCGGCGGCTGGTCGAAGACGCCGATCGTCGAGATGCTGATCCCCTCGACGCTTGACGACACCCTGGCGCCGCCGGGCCAGCACGTCGCCAGCCTGTTCTGCCAGCATTTCGACCCGAAGCTGCCGGACGGGGCCAGCTGGGATGACCACCGCGAGGCGGCGGCCGACCTGATCATCGACACGGTCGATGCCTGGGCACCGAACTTCAAGGCCTCGGTGCTGGGCCGGCAGATCAACAGCCCGCTCGACCTCGAGAGGACTTTCGGCCTGATCGGCGGCGACATCTTCCACGGCGCGCTGTCGCTGGACCAGATGTTCTCGGCCCGGCCGGTGCTGGGCCATGGCGACTACCGGGCGCCGGTGCCCGGCCTCTACATGTGCGGATCGGGGACTCATCCGGGCGGCGGCGTCACCGGCGCGCCCGGCCACAACGCGGCGCGCGAGATCCTGGCCGATTTCAAGCGACGCCGCCTGAAGCGCGCGGCATGATCGGACTCCCATCCGACCACGGGGCAGGGCAGGTATGGACCGATCCTGGGACGTGATTCCCGGCGACATGCCGGGTCTCGAATGGCGCATCCCGGTGCTGCGCTTCCGCGGCCGTGGCGGCGGACCCTCCGCCTATCTCCAGGCGGCCCTGCATGCCGAGGAGTTGCCCGGCGTCATCGCCATCGACGCGTTCTGCGCCAGGCTGCGCCGGGCCGAGGCGGCGGGCGACATCCGCGGCGACATCACCATCGTGCCCTGGGCCAACCCGATCGGGCAGCAGCAATGGCTGCACGGCTCCGGCCAGGGACGGTACGATTTCGACAGCCGGGTCAACTTCAACCGCGGCTTCCCACGGCTGGACCGGCCCGACCCGTCGCTGCTGCCGGGCGACGATGCCGTGGTCACCGCGACCGAACGGCTGAAGGCCCGGCTGCTGCACCTCGCACTGCCTTCCGAGATCGTCCTCGACCTGCATTGCGACGATGAATCGCCGCTCTACCTCTACATCCCCACGGCGCTGTGGCCGGCCATGTCCGATCTCGCTGCCGCGATGCGGGCGGACACCGTCCTGCTCTGGGACGGGGATGGCGGCGGCGCCTTCGACGATGCCTGCCTCGGACCCTGGCTGCGCAGCGGCGATCTGACCGGGCGTGCCGTGTCGACGGTCGAGCTGCGCGGCATGGCCGACGTCGATGCCGGCCTGGCCGAGGGCGATGCCGACGGGCTGCTCCGTTTCCTGGCGGGCCGCGGCGTCATCGCCGGCGATGCCGGGCCGCTGCCCGACTGGTCGGGTCCGGCCGTGCCGCTCGACTGGGTCGAGATGATCAAGGCGCCGGCGGGCGGGGCGATCTCCTTCGCCCGCAAGCCGGGCGACCGTGTCGAGGCCGGCGACCTGCTGGCGACGATCCTGGTCCGGCCGGGCGAGGAGGGCGGCGGGGTGCCGGTGCTGGCGCCGCAGCCGGGCGTGGTCCTGACCCGCCGCGGGCAACGCCGCACCCGTCCGGGCGACGATCTGATGAAGCTGGTCTGCCGGTCGCCCAGCGCGACCGCCAGGCCCGGGCCCCTCGAACCCTGAGGGGCGGAACACCATCGAAGCAAGAAACAGGGAGCGCAGAGCATGAACCGTCCGATCCTTTCCGCCTGCCTGGCCGTGATGGCCCTGGCCGGTCTCACCGGCTCCGTCGGAGCCCAGGATGTGGTGCGCCTCGGCACCACGCCCGAATCCTATCCGCCGTTCACCTGGGTCGACGCCCAGGGCAAGCTGAACGGCTTCGAGATCGAGCTCGCCGACGCGCTCTGCGCCCAGATGCAGGTCAAGTGCGAATGGGTACTGCAGAGCTGGGACGGCATCATCCCGGCGCTGCAGGAGAAGAAGTTCGACGCCATCATCGCCTCGATGTCGATCACCGATGAGCGCAAGCAGGTCGTCGACTTCAGCGACAAATACTACAACTCCCCGGCCATCTTCGTCGGCCCGAAGAGCGAGACCATCGACATCTCGCCGGCCGGGCTGCAGGGCAAGACCGTCGGCGTCCAGGTCTCGACCATCCACGCCAGCTACATCGAGGCGAAGTATAAGGGCATCGTCACGATCAAGACCTACGACACGCAGGAGAATGCCAATCTCGACCTGATCGCCGGGCGGGTCGACCTGCTGCTGGCCGATTCGGTGGCGCTGACCGACGGCTTCCTGAAGTCGCCCGAAGGCGCAGATTTCGAAATCAAGGGCCAGCCCTTCACCGACCCGTTGATGGGGCTCGGCGCCGGCGTCGCGGTGCGCAAGGGCGACCCGCTGGGCGCGAAGTTCTCGGCCGCGATCCAGGCGATCCGCGCCAACGGCGTCTACAAGACCATCAACGACAAGTACTTCACTTTCGACATCTACGGCAACTGAGCCCAGGGGGATGGAGGATCTCGCCGCCCTTCTGGGCTTCGGGGAGAAGGGGTGGGGGGGCCAGCTCCTGGCCGGGGCGCTGGTGACGGTCGAGATCGCCGTCGCCTCCTACCTGGTCGGGCTGCTTCTCGGGCTGCTCGGGGCCTGGGCCAAGCTGGCCGGGGCCCGGCCGCTCCGCGCCCTCGGCAACGCCTACACCACCATCATCCGCGGCGTGCCGGACATCCTGATCATCCTGCTGGTCTATTACGGCGGCACCGGCGCCTTGCGCGCGCTGATCGGCCTGGTGGTGCCGGGGGTGACGGTCGAGATCGACGCCTTCGCCGCTGCCGTCGCCTCGCTCGGCTTCGTCTCCGGCGCCTATGCGACCGAGGTGTTCCGCGGCGCCATCCTGGCGGTGCCGCCCGGGCAGATCGAGGCGGCGAAATCGCTGGCCCTGCCGCCGCGGGTGATGTTCTTCCGGGTGGTGCTGCCCCAGGCGATGCGCTTCGCCCTGCCGGCGCTGGGCAATCTCTGGGTCGTGGTGCTGAAGGACAGCGCGCTGATCAGCGTGGTCGGGATCCGCGACCTGCTGGGCAGCGCCGCCACCGCCGCCGCCACCACGCGCATGCCCTTCACCTTCTACGCCGTGGTGGCGCTGATCTTCCTGCTGATGACCATCGTCTCGGTCGGGCTGTTCCAGCTGGCAGAACGCGCCTATGGCCGCGGCTACCGGAGGTCCTGAGACATGGATCTCGACTTCGTCCAGCGCATCCTCGTCAACCTGCTGAACGGCGTCGTCGTCACCATCATCCTGGTGGCGGCGTCGATGGTCTGCGGCAATGCCATGGCGGTGCCGGTGGCGCTGGCCCGGGTGTCGCCGCGCTGGTGGCTGAAGGCGCCGGCCTTCCTG
>Ga0102590_1000621_pt1 | contig 72113 bp, 72 predicted proteins | sample AraplaMF_Col_mMF_FD_76859 | JGI IMG/M metagenome (GOLD analysis project Ga0102590, IMG submission 76859) | Arabidopsis root microbial communities from the University of North Carolina, USA - plate scrape MF_Col_mMF | ecosystem: Host-associated > Plants > Roots > Endosphere | place: USA...
ACCAGGGTCGTCTCGGACCACCGCCCGCGCCGTCGCAAGACGGGGCTGCCCTTTAAGGGCTGGACGTGGACGGGCTGAAGGGCGGCGCCAATGCTGCCCGGATAGGGGCGAGGTTATGCTCGTCCGCCCGCGCCCGGAAGAGCGGTCCCGAGACGAGAGACGCCACTGTGGAGCGCCGGGAGGCGCGCGTGCCGGTCACACGGCACGCGGCACCTTCCAAGGTGCCAACGTTACGTAGCGCCGAACGGCGCTCCGCTCCCTCTCCTATGGGAGAGGAGAGGAAACAGGGAGACGGGCGCAGCCGGGCGTCCGAAAAATAAAGTCCCGGCACAGCGGAGCGTTGGCTGAAGAGGAGTTCGATTCCAGATGCTGTTGAGTTGGACTGCTGTCAGCCAAACAACCGGTGTCATGCGCGGGCTTGACCCGCGCATCCATCAGGTGGCGCTGCAACCGCAGACCTTACGTACGACTTCCGCTGTTGAACCAGGGTCATGGATTGCCGGGTCACGGCGCTTTCGCGCCGGCCCGGCAATGACAGCGGAGAGAGCGGAGGCGTTGGTGAGACAATGACTCGCTCCCGCTCAATCCGGCCGGATCGCTTTCCTCGCGCGTTCGACGATCGCCGGCGGTGCCGCATAGAGCTTCGCCACCACGTCCTGCACCTTCGCGCCCGAAAGCGGATCGATGTCGATGCTGACCTTCTCGGCGTCGGCCAGGAAGGCCTTGTCGGCCATGGTGTCGTCGAACGCCTTGCGCAGCACCGCGAGCTGCTCCGGCGGCGTTTCGGGCGGCGCGATGTAGGAGCGGTGGAACACGGTCTGGCTCACCACCAGCTCGACCACCTTGCGGCTCTCTGCATCCTTGATGAAGTCGAACGCGGTCGGCACGCCCATCTTGGCCAGCACTGGATGCGGCTCGAGGCTCGCCTGCAGCAGGATGTTTGCCTTGCCGTCGCGCAGCCAGTCCGGCTTCTGCGACTTGAAGCTCGACCAGTCCCAGCCGCAGACGCCGTCGATCTCGCCGCGCTCCATCGCGAGTCCCATCTCGGCGGTGCCGCGATAGCCGGCGACCACGTCCCACAACGCGCCGCCGGTGTGCTTGTGCAGGAGCCCGTATTCGAAGGTCGAGTCGTTCGGGCCGCTGCCGCCGAGCTTGGCCTTCACCTTCTGCGCGTCGGCGAAGTTGCCGATCTTGTTGCCCTTCAGCGTGACGCAGACCCGGACGCCGCTGTTGGCGGTGCCGACATAACGCACCTTGGTCGGATCGAACAGCGGCGCGGTGCGGTCGTCGAGCAGCGGGCCCATGATGGCGCCCGGCATGATGCCGGCGATCGAGGTGCCGTCCTTCGGCGCGATGCCGGTGATGTATTGCGCGGCCTTGGCGCTGCCCGCGCCCGGCATGTTCTTGACCACGATGGTCGGCTCGCCGGGGACGTGGCGGCCGAGATGGCGCGACACCGCGCGGGCATAGATGTCGTAACCCCCGCCGGGCGCGGCGCCGACCAGCAACTCGATGGTCTTGCCGGCATAATAATCCGCCGCGGCGGCCGAGATGGGGGCGAGTGGCGCAAAAAGCGCCAATGGGAACAGGCAGATACGGGTCGGCACGCGGGCCATCGGCATCCTCCCAAACTGGTATTGTTATTTTGCAACAAGGCTAGGAGATCGGTGGATTGGGGACAATGTGGCGGGCCGCCGCCATGCTGCGGCCTTGAAGCCCCGGAACCTTGCCTTAAACTTGCGGGCGGCTGCGCCGGGGCGTACCAAACGACGCGTCGGGATTCGTTCGCGGGGCCAAAAGCTCACGGGCTGAGGGTCGAGAGGGGTGGACATGAGCTCTCTTCTGAAGGGTCTTTGCCTTGGCGCCGCCGCGGCTTGGCTGCTCGCTGCGCCGGCCGCACACGCCTTCACGGTCGAGAACAAGGACGCCGGCGGTGGCACTGCCAGCGGCTTCACCGGCAGCAGCCCTTATGCGGCGCCGAAGTTCGACATCGAGGAGCAGGCGAAGAATTTCCGGAACCCCGGCAGCAGCATCACGAATCCGGGCGCCAAGACCGACTTCAGCACGCCGTATGGCAACGGTTCCATGCAGTTCGGCGTTCAGCAGGGCCCGGCCTTCGGCTTCGGCCAGAGCGGCATGAGCCCGGCCATCGGCTCGCGCGCCAATCGCGCGGACTTCGAGCGCATGGTGACGCCGGAAGGCATGCGCTAGCGCGCTTTCGGCAGCTCGCACCGCTCTATCAGTTGTCATGGCCGGGCTTGTCCCGGCCATCCACGTCTTGGAGACAAAGCAAGGCGTGGATGCCCGGGATGACGGAGCGAGAGCCGTCAAACCGCCTTCGCCATCTCGCGCAGCTTGAACTTCTGGATCTTCCCGGTGCTGGTCTTCGGCAACTCCGCGAAGACCACATGGCGCGGCACCTTGTAGCCGGCGAGATTCTGCTTGCACCACTGCACGAGCTCGTCGGTCGTGGCCTGTTGTCCGGGCTTCAGCTCGACGAACGCGCACGGCGTCTCGCCCCATTTCTCGTCGGGCTTGGCGACCACGGCCGCCGCCTGCACGGCCGGATGCTTGTACAGCGCGTCCTCCACCTCGATCGACGAAATGTTCTCGCCGCCCGAGATGATGATGTCCTTGGAGCGGTCCTTGAGCTGGATGTAGCCGTCGGGATGCATCACGCCGAGATCGCCGGAGTGGAACCAGCCGCCGGCGAAGGCCGCGTCGGTGGACTTCGGGTTCTTCAGATAACCCTTCATCACCACATTGCCGCGGAACATCACCTCGCCGAGCGTCTCGCCGTCGCGCGGCACGGGCTCCATCGTCTCGGGATCGAGCACATCGAGCGCTTCGAGCATGTGATAGCGCACGCCCTGCCGCGCCTTCTTCGCCGCCTGCTCGGCGGCGGGCAGCGCGTTCCATTCGCCGTGCCAGTCGTTGACCACGGCGGGGCCGTAGACCTCGGTCAGCCCGTAGACATGCGTGACGTTGAAGCCCGCGGCTTTCATCGCGGCGAGGACCGCTTCGGGCGGCGGCGCAGCCGCCGTCGCAAACTGCACCACATGCGGCAGCGGCTTCTTTTCGTCCGCGGGGGCATTCACGAGCATCGACATCACGATCGGCGCGCCGCAGAGATGCGTCACCTTGTGCGTGGCGATCAGCTCGTACATCGTTTTCGCACGCACCGCGCGCAGGCAGACATGCGTGCCGGCGACGGCCGACAGCGTCCACGGGAAGCACCAGCCGTTGCAGTGGAACATCGGCAAAGTCCAGAGATAGACCGGGCGCTGGCCCGACGCCTGGATCGACATGCCGCAGGTGATCACGTTGTTCACTGCAAGCAGATGCGCGCCGCGGTGGTGGTAGACCACGCCTTTCGGATCGCCGGTCGTGCCCGAGGTGTAGTTCAGCGTGATCGCATCCCATTCGTCGCCGGGCATCAGCCAGGCAAAGTTGGGATCGCCCGAGGCGAGAAACTCTTCGTATTCGATGCTGCCGAGCCGCTCGCCCGCGCCGGTGAATTCCGGATCGTCGTAGTCGATCACCAAGGGCTTCACCTTGGCGAGTGCAAGCGCCTCCTTCACCACCTTGGAGAACTCGCGGTCGGTGATGACGGCCCTGGCTTCGCCGTGGTCGAACTGGAACGCGATGACCGCGGCGTCGAGCCGCGTGTTGATGGTGTTGAGAACCGCGCCGGCCATCGGCACGCCGTAGTGGCATTCGAGCATCGCCGGCGTGTTGGCGAGCACCGCCGCGACGGTGTCGTTCTTGCCGATGCCGCGTTTGGTCAGCGCCGATCCGAGCCGCCGGCAGCGGGCATAGAGTTCGCGATAGTCCCGCCGCAGCGCGCCGTGCACGACCGCGAGCTGGTCGGGATAGACCGAAGCGGCGCGTTCCAGGAGAGTCAGCGGCGTGAGCGGCTGGAAGTTCGCCGCGTTGCGGTCGAGACCGGTCAGATACGGCGACTGGTGTGGTGTGCTGGACATCGCGTTCCCCCTCGCGAGGTTAGCGAACAGCCACGGCTGAGATCAATCGCGGCGCGCGAGCGCACGCGGCTATTTCAAAAGGCCGGTAATCCCCTGCCGCGTCAGCTCGACGCCGATCAGCAGCACCAGCACGTTGGTGATCTTGTAGAAAATGTCCTCCGGCGTGACGCGCACCAGCCAGATGCCGAGATAGTTGGTGGCGATCGCCAGCGGAAACAGCACCAGCGAGGTGGCAAGGCCCGCGCTCGAGAACTGTCCCAGCGCGAAATAAGGCACGACCTTCATGGCATTGGCGGCGGCAAAGAACATCACCGTGGTGCCGACATAGACCATCTTTTCGAGCCGCTGCGGCAGCACGAACGCGTAGTAGGGCGGAGCGCCGATCTGGATCAGCGTCGTGGTGAAGCCCGACAGCGCGCCCCAGATCACGCCGTGCGAGGCGCGTGGCTTCGGCGACTCGCCGGGAAGGAGATGGCGGATCAGCGCATAGATGATGAAGCCGATGGCGATCAGCCCGACCATGAGGCGCACGGCGGCGTCGGACACCCAGGCGGCGAACAGCCAGGCCACGCCGATGCCGATCACGCAACCCGGCAGCATCACCTTCAGGTTCCAGGGGTCCCAGACGCGGCGATAGACGAACACCGAGAAGGCGTCCTGGACCAGGAGAATGGGCAGCAGGATCGCGGCGGCCTCGAGCGGCGGCATGACCAGCGCCACGATCGGCGTCGACACCATGCCGATGCCCGAGAAGCCGCCCTTGGACAGGCCGAGAAAGATCACCGCCGGAATGGCGACGGCGTAGAACAGCGGATCGGTGATGATGGTCATGGGATTGTGGCGTGTGCCGGCGCGCGACTTAAAGCGGAGCCGGGGCACAAAAGCCACCCGTTTTCCGGCATGGCGCTATGCGGGGTGTCTTTCTCCGGCGTCATTCCGGGGCGCCGCCACAAGCGCGTTTCCGCGCGTTTTCGACGCGCTATGGCGGCGAACCCGGAATCCAGACGCAGGAGTGGAGTGTGTATTTGGATTCCGGATCGCTGCTGCGCAGCGTCCGGAATGACGGCGGTGAATTCAGCGCCACCACAGATCGAGGATCGCGCTCCGCATCAGCTCCACGGCGATCACGAACATCAGCACATAGGCGATGCGGAAGAACATCTCGGTCGACACCCGTCGCACCAGCCAGATGCCGGCGTAGTTCGACGCCACCGCGATCGGCACCAGCGCGAGGCCCACCAGCAGGTTGTCGCGGGTGAGATAGCCGAGCGTCGCGAAGCCCGGGATCTTCACGATGTTGCTGGCCGCGAACAGGATGCTCACCGTGCCGATATAGGGCAGCTTCTCCAATCGCTGCGGGAGGAGATGAATTTGCCAGGCCGGGCCGCCCGCATTGGCCAGCATCGTGGTCACGCCGCCGATCGCGCCGAAGATGACGCCGGTCGCGACGCTCGGTTTCGGCATCCAGCGCTCGAAGCGCTTCGCGGTCCAGTGCCGCAGCACGAACAGCGTGGCGATCAGTCCGATGGCGAGCCGGATATGCGCGGCCGTGAGCGACGCGGCCAGCAGCCAGGCCACGAACATGCCGACCATCATGCTCGGCAGCATGATCTTGATGTTCCAGGCGCTCCATTCGCGGCGGTAGATCCAGAGCGTCAGGAAATCCTGCGCCACCGCGGTCGGCAGGATGATGGCCGCGGCCTGCAACGGCGGCACGAACAGCGACATCAGGGGCAGCGCCATCACGCCAAGCCCGAGGAAGCCGCCCTTGGAAATGCCGAGCAGGCACACGCCGAGAATGGCGACCGCCACGAAGGCGGGATTTGTCAGAAGGTCCAAGGGCACCTGGCGCGCAGGAGGAATCGAAAGGCGCCGCATCCAAGCCCAGCGCGCCGCCTTGCGCCAGATCAAATTCCGCCCGGCTGCTCATGCGTCGTTGGTGGTGCTTGCAAAACACACGGGCCGGATGAGAATCCCGGCGGGAGAGACACCATGGACGCCAAAACCAGCCGCTATCACGAGGTCTACGCGTCTTGGCAGCGCGATCCGGAAGCCTTCTGGGGCGAGGCCGCAAACGCGATCGACTGGATTGAGAAGCCCAAGATCGTGTTCGATCCGAAGGCCGGCGTTTACGGCCGCTGGTTCCCCGACGGCGTCTGCAACACCTGCTACAACGCGGTCGATCGCCATGTCGAAGCCGGCCGCGGCGAGCAGACGGCGATCATCTACGACTCGCCGGTCACCGGCACCAAAGCGACCATCACTTACGCGGCGCTGCAGACCAAGACCGAGATCCTCGCCGGCATCCTCGAAAAGGACTTCGGCGTCACCAAAGGCGATCGCGTCATCATCTACATGCCGATGGTGCCGGAAGCCGTATTCGCGATGCTCGCCTGCGCGCGCATCGGCGCCGTGCACTCGGTGGTGTTCGGTGGTTTCGCACCGAAGGAGCTTGCGACCCGCATCGACGACTGCACGCCCAAGGTCGTGCTGTCGGCGAGCTGCGGCCTGGAAGGCGCGCGGGTCGTGCCCTACAAGCCGCTGCTCGACGAAGCGATCAGGCTCGCGAAGCACAAGCCCGCGCACTGTCTGATCCTGCAACGGCCGCAGGCCAAGGCCGAGCTCGTCGCCGGCCGCGATCACGACTGGCACGCAACGTGGGACGACGCGCTGGTCTGGGCCAAGAACGTGCTGACGCCGGTGCCGGTGAAGGCGACCGATCCGCTCTATGTGCTCTACACCTCGGGCACGACCGGCATTCCGAAAGGCGTGGTGCGCGACAACGGCGGCCACATGGTCGCGCTGAAGTGGTCGATGAAGAATCTCTACGGCATCGAGCCGGGCGAGGTGTGGTGGTCGGCCTCGGACATCGGCTGGGTGGTCGGCCATAGCTACATCGTCTATGCGCCGCTGCTGCACGGCGCCACCACCATTCTCTATGAGGGCAAGCCGGTCGGCACGCCGGACGCCGGCGCGTTCTGGCGGGTGATCGCCGAGCACGGCGCGGTCGCGATGTTCACGGCGCCGACCGCGTTCCGCGCCATCAAGAAGGAAGATCCGCAGGGCAAGCTCTTCTCACAATATGATTTCTCGAAATTCCGCGCGCTGTTCCTCGCCGGCGAGCGCGCCGATCCCGACACGCTGATCTGGGCCGAGAATCTTTTGCATCGGCCTGTCATCGACCACTGGTGGCAGACCGAGACCGGCTGGTGCATCGCCGGCAATCCGGTCGGCCTGGGCCAGCTTCCGGTGAAGCACGGCTCGCCGACCGTGGCGATGCCGGGCTACGACATCCGCGTGGTCGACGAGAGCTGCAAGGAGGTGCCGCGCGGCGCCATGGGCTCGATCGTGGTCAAGCTGCCGCTGCCGCCGGCTGCGCTGCCGACGCTGTGGCAGCAGGACACGCGCATGACAGAGAGCTATCTCGCGGAGTTTCCCGGCTACTACAAGACCGCGGATGCGGGCTACATCGACGACGACGGCTACGTCTATGTGATGGGCCGCACCGACGACATCATCAACGTTGCGGGCCACAGGCTTTCCACCGGCGGCATGGAGGAGGTGCTGGCCGGGCACAAGGACGTCGCCGAATGCGCGGTGCTCGGCATCAAGGACGAGCTGAAGGGCGAGGTGCCTTGCGGCTTCATCGTGCTGAAAAGCGGCGTCAACCGGCCGCCCGGCGAGATCGAGAACGAATGCATCGCGCTGGTGCGCGACAAGATCGGCCCTGTCGCGGCGTTCAAGCTCGCCATCGTGGTCAATCGTTTGCCCAAGACGCGATCGGGAAAGATCCTGCGCGGCACCATCAAGAAGATCGCCGACCGCGAGACCTGGACGATGCCCGCGACCATCGACGATCCCGCGATCCTCGGCGAGATCAGCAGTGCGATGAAGGCCAAGGGCGTCGGAGGCTAGGTCGTGAACGACATCGTGGGTCCGGCGGCGCTGATGTTGCTGATGGTGAGGCCGGAGGCCGTGCCATCGAGCCACTTTGCGTTCGGCGTTGTCGTGTCGTTGAGGCGATCGTTCAGGCCGCTGCGGAACAGATCGGTGTTGTCGCCGGCATTCTGATGTTTCTCCAGGTTCTGATTTCCGTCGGCCTGAACCAAGGCACATTCGTGCACCAGGGACGGCACCTGTTCCGAGCCCGTGTTGCTTCCGCTTTCGTTGACGTGCCAGACCGCAAGTCCAGCATCCGTCAGTCCGGTGTCGCGGCCGGACTGCTCGCGATTCTCGATGATGAAATATTCGGTGCTGCTCTTTCGAAAGATCGCGAATTCATTTTGTCCCGCGCGCAGGGTGACGTTCTGGCCGGGCGCGATTGCGAACTCGTTCTTGGTCCACCCGGCGCTGTGCTTGAGATATGCGCCGATTTGCGCAGGATTTTTCTCGTTCGGACGAGCGCCACCGAAGCACATCAGGCAATAGTAGCCGGCGCCGTACCAATCGTTGCTGTAGGAGTAGAGATCGGGAAAATCGCAGATCATGTGGCCGTTCTCGTGACAGAACGTGCCGAGCGTCAGCTCGTTTCCCATGTTGGTGATCTGGTAATCGTTCGCATAGCGTCCCGGCGCAAGCTGGTAGGGCGTCGTCAGATGCGACGAGTGCGGCCACAGCCCTTGGGGCCAATTGTTGACGCAAGGGCCGGCATAAAACGCATTGACGGCATAGACCATATTCTGATTGTCGACCGTCAGGCCGCTGAAATCGAAGCCGTGGCTGCGATGATACGCCAATGCCTCCCGGATCAGTTCGATCGCCCGCTGGCCATCCGGAATCTTCTCGTTGGTGTAATAGGATCGCCGGTGCTTCGCGGTGTAGTACGGCGCCACGATATTGGTGTAGGTCAGCTTTCCGCCGGAGTTGTCGAAGAAGTAGTCCCTGACCGATCCGTTGTTGCCGAAGCCGGTGTAGCCGGGCTTGTTGCAGAAGTCCTTGACCTCATCGAGTGGAATTGTGCCGGCGACGTCCGGAAACTGAATCAGCAGGCACAGCCCGACATATTGGCCGACTGTCGTGCGTTGGGGCGGCGCCGGAAAGGCTCCCGCCGTCGCTTCAAACGTATGGATCGACAGCCGTCGCTCATTGCGGCGCTGCTGCCAGCGCGACAGCGAGGAGCGGGGCAAGCCCGAGCCGGCGAGCGATCGGGCTCGCATGGTCAAGCGGTCAGGCCGCAGATTCGGTGTGAGCTGAAGCGACGTTGGGCTTGCGGATCCCGGTCTCACGCCGCTCGGCACCAGGTCGTCGCCTTCGTCGTTCAACCGCGCATAGTGAAAAGACCCGGTGGTCGGGTCCTGGACAACCGTATAGCCGTCGAGCGTTTCGAAGACGGCGCTGTGCTGATCGCCCGTGCCTCGAACCTTGAGCTGGCTTCCATCGGGTTGCGTGAAAGTGAATTCCCGGTTCACGAATGGCATCGACATCGATATCCCCCCAATCGGCTGTCGGACTTATGATTTGCCAATCTGCGGCGGAACGCAACTACCGATTGCAGAGACTTTGGATGGTTGAGGACCGATGCCGCCGCAAGCACACGGGAGAAAATGCTCCTGTGCTAAAAGCGACAGACGGCTTTGCTCGACGCCGGAGCTACCGACGATCCGGCGGGATCCTCGGGTTCAGCGGCGACGAAGCCCAAGGGCCTGATTGTCGTGTTCGAGAGGTTACGACCGATGCGAATTGCCTTTTATGTCTTGGCTGCGGTTCTGATCATCGTGATGGGGACCGGATTTGCCTACCTCATCCTGTCCACCATGAACCGGCATCGCGGATGGCAGCGATCCGCCGCTGTCGTCCACGTCATTCCGACATTGCCGTCCGAACAGAACAAATCTCAGTATCGAAGGACCTGAGTGGGCGCGGCCCACTGGGCGTCCTTGCTCGTTCGGCGTGTCTTTGCATCGCACCATCGTGGGCGCGACCCGCTCGCGCAAGCGGCGTGCTGTTGCTAGCATCCCGTAACAACAAGACGTTCAAACCGGGGAGGGCATCATGGCCGACACAGGGGCCGAACCAAAACTTCTGCTGCCGCAGCTTCAATCGTTCTACGACTTGGCCATTCCGCTGGCGTGGCCGATCGTCCGCATCGCCGCGGGCTGGAATCTCGCGGTGCATGGCTGGGGCAAGGTCATGCGCGGGCCGGATGCCTTCGCCAAGCCTTTCGCCGACATGGGCTTCGCTTCGATGACCTGGGTGTATGGGGCGCTGGCGATCGAATTCGTCGGTGGCATCGCGCTGATCGTCGGGCTTTTCACCCGCTTCTGGGCGGCGGCGGCGGCCGTCGAGATGGCGCTCATCATGTGGCTCTACTGGAGCAACGGATTCGCCTGGCTCAACCGCGGATATGAGTATGTCCTGCTGTGGGGGCTGGTCTGTTTCGCCATAGCGCTGCGCGGCGGCGGGCCATACTCGCTCGATCGCCTGCTCGGCAAAGAGCTCTAAGTCGTTTCAATCGCCTGCATTTTCTGCCGCGGCGCTGTGCGATTCACAGCGCCGGGGGCACAGCTTTGTTCACGAGATTGCGAAAAGTTCTTGAACGCCCGGCCTACAACAACTAATTGAGCGCGGCCGGCATCCATCTCAGCGTCGATTTGGATCAGGCGGCGGCAAAGACAGCCGTCCGCCGTTTTGCCGCGTCCAGTTTCGAAATCCCCTGTTTTTCAAGCGGAATCGGCATGCCCCCCGAAATGCCCGAGACTGTCGGCAATGCGCCCGCGCCTGCGGAGATCAGGACGGCCGTCGAGCGCATGATCACGAGCGACGTGTTCGCCCGCTCGCCGCAGCTCGGCGCCTTTCTGCGATTCGTTACGGATGCAACTCTTTCCGGCAAGAGCGACCGCATCAAGGCCTACACCATCGGTGTCGAGGTGCTCCGGCGCGACACCTCGTTCGACCCGCAGCTCGATCCGATCGTCCGCGTCGAGGCGACGCGGCTGCGCCGCGCCATCGAGCGCTATTACGCCGGGCCGGGCCAGGACGAGCCGATCGTCATCGACCTGCCGCGCGGCTCCTATGTGCCGGCCTTCCGCCGGCGCGAGAGCGCCGCGCCTTCGGTCGCCACGTTCAGCGGCGTGAGCTGGTGGACGCAGTGCCTGAGCGGCATCCCGGTGCCCGCGGCGCGCATCGCGGCGGTCGCGGCTGTCGCCATCGCGCTGTCGGCGGTCGGCTATGTCAGCCGCCAAACCGACATCGTCACGGCGAGCACCGTGGCGCGCGACCTGGAGCCGCGCCGCAGCGCCGCGCTGCCGCCCGGCAACGGCATGCCTGTGGTGCGGATCGAGCCGATCCGCGTGATCGGCGCGCCGGCCTCGCACACGGTCACGGCTGAACGTCTGCAAGCCAAGGTCAGCGATGCGTTCACGCGCTTCGACACCATCAACGTGTCGCTTGCGCCGGCGCCGGTCCTGGCGTCGGACGTGCCCATGCTTCCGGCCACTAGCGACTACGTGCTCTCCGGCGCGGTCGAGTATGCCGACGATGCCGCGACCGTGTGGTTCACGCTCACCAGCACGGCGGAAAACAAGGTCGTGTGGTCGAACACCTTCGAGCGCGTCCAGCCGCCGGGCGGCAAGGGGCTGACCGAAGATTCCGTCGTCGTCGCGCTGACCAACTCGCTCCTTCAATCCTACGGCGTGATCCGGGCGCGCGACCGCGCCAACCAGCTCGCCTCGAACTCAGGCGACCCACGCTATCGCTGCATCCTGCAGGCGGCCGATTCGATGCGCACCGCCGACAGCCAGGCTCACGAGCTGGCGCGGGCCTGCCTCGAGCACCTGACGGCGCTCGATCCGAGCTTTGCGGTGGGCTTTACGTTTCTCGCGATGATCAACAACCGCGAATACCAGCTCGAATATCCGGCGCATCCCGGCGACCAGCCGCCGCTCGACCGCGCGCTGAAGGCCGCGCGGCAGGCGATCGCGCTGCATCCGGAAGGCGCGCGCGGCTATCTGGCGCTGATGCTCGTGCAGTTCAATCGGCGGGATCTCGCTGCGGCGTTCGAGGCCGGCAAGCGCAGCATCGCACTCAACAAGTACGACATGCTGGGGCTCGGCGAATATGGCGGCCGGCTGATCCTCGCGGGAAAGATCGAGAAGGGCATGGCGGTGCTGCGGGAGGCAGGCCAGAACGAGAGCGCAAGGCCGGCCTGGCACCATGTCTATCTGTTTATCGGCAGCTATATGGCGGGTGACATGGCGGAGGCGATCCGCAGCGCCGGCGAAATTCCCAACGACAACATGGCGATCGGCAAGATGGCCCAGTTGCTTGCGGCGCACGCCGCGGGCAAGCCCGACGAGGTCAGGAAGGCGATCGAGCGGCTCAACGCCATCGGTCCGGGCTGGGTCACCAATCCGCAGAAGCAACTCGAGCGGATCATCCCGGATCGCACTGTTGTCGAACGGCTCGCCAAGGGACTCGCAGCCGCCGGTGTTCCAGGCGGCTCCTGAGCCGCACGGCCCGCGGCATTTTCACCCGCATTGTTTTTGCTGAGTTATTCCCCGGACTAACGCGCTCTTAGCTGCAAATTGCTTACCCAAACGGAGGACGCCCGTCACAACCGCTCCTTTCGAGCCGTGCGGCGAAGGGCCTTCGATGTCCAACCGTGAGTTTGATTCGCGCAAGAGCAAGCCAACCGATGTTGTGTGGTTGGATGATACCGGGGGCGGCGAGCCGCCGACGGATCGCATTCTGTCCCTGGAGAATGTCGCCGAGATGCTCGGCGTGTCGCGGCTGCGGCTGCGCTACTACGAGTTCCGCGGCCTCATTCGCCGCCGCCAGCTGCATGGCGGCGCCCGGGTCTACAGCGCCGCCGACTGCGAGCGGATTGCCTTCATCACCAAGTGCCGCAAGGCCGGCCTGACGCTTGCCGATATCGTCGTCATCATCGAGGCGACCGACGATGACGTCACGCCGCTGATCTTCAAGGCCGGCCAGGAGACCTGCATGGAACTGGTCGAGCGGCTGGAGCGGCGGCGCAAGGTGCTCGACGACGCGCTCTCCGAATTGAGCCACGTCTACGCGGTGCTGACCGCAAAGCTGGTCGGCGACAAGAACGCGCCGAACGGCGGAGCCAAGTCGGGCTAGGCCGTGAATCCATAAAGACCGGGATCGAATGGATGGCGGCCTGTCCGTTTCCTGAGATCGGCAGGGACAGGCCACCGTCAGAGGGCGCTATTTCAGCGGCAAGAACAGTTCCGCGACCGCCTCATGCTCCGGCACCTCCGGGAAGAAGCTCAGCCGCTGGCAATAGATCGGGAAGTCGCGTGCTTCCTCGCCGCTGGCCGGAAGCCAGTCGCGATAAAGATAGAGCGCGGCGGGCTCCAGATTGTCGGTGTTGCCGACGACGCGCAGCACCGCGCAGCGTCCGCCGGGGATCACGCCGGCTTTGATCTGCTCGCCGTTCTGTTCGATCGGTTGGTCGGTCCCGACACAAATGTCCTGGCTATAATCGGCGGGTGACGCAGGACGCCGCTCGGAACGCCAGACACTGAAGGTCGGATTTGTCTTGGGGTGCAGGCCAGCGGCTTTGCGCCATGCGATGAACCGCTGGATGGTGGCGCCGAGCGTCGCCGGATCGCCGCGATGCTCCATGATCGCCACCCGCGTGGGCGGCACATCGCGGATCGTCACGTCGTCAGCGGTGAAAGTCTTCTGCATGAGCTTGCTCCTCGCGTTGTCGAGAGGCCCGAAGGCCGCAAGCCACGGCTCCCAGTCGGGAGATTTCCGGAACGACGAAGGCGATTGCCCGAACCGTTGCCGAAAGGCGCGGGCGAAGGCGTCCGGTGCGTCGTAGCCGGCATCCATCGCGATCTCCGTGACGCTTTCGGCATCCCGGTAGGCCAGCCGGTATGAAGCGCGCTTCATGCGGGCGAGCTGGATATAGCGATGCACCGACAGCCCGAAGGTCGCCGTGAACTGCCGGTGGAAATGATATTTCGAGTAGGCTGCGACGCTGCTCAGCGCGTCCAGGTCCAGATCGTCGTCCAGATGCCGGTCGATGTGATCCAGCACCCGCTGCATCCGGGCATGGTAGTTTTGAAGCGCCGCCTTCATCGTTCTGTCTTTCGTGGCAGCAGCATCTAGGCGCACGCAGACATGACGCGCCCGACCGATCTTGCGGTTTTGTCACGGTCGCAGCCGAAGCACTTCCGCCGCGTCGCCATCTCCGGCCTGGTCTCGCGGTTCGCCGGACGGCGCTAGGCGTTGAACTGCAGCTTGGCGAGCCGCGCATAGAGGCCGCCCTGCGCGACCAGGCTGTCATGGGTGCCCTGCTCGACGATGCGGCCCTGGTCGAGCACCAGGATGCGGTCGCAGGACAGCACCGTCGCAAGCCGGTGCGCGATCACCAGCGTGGTGCGGTCGGCCATCAGGCGCGTCAGTGCGGCCTGCACCAGCGTCTCGCTTTCGGCATCGAGCGATGAGGTCGCCTCGTCGAGAAGGAGCAGCGGCGCGCCCTTCAGGATCGCGCGCGCAATCGCGATGCGCTGGCGCTGGCCGCCGGACAGCGTCACGCCGCGCTCGCCGACCGGCGTGTCGTAACCCTGCGGCAACGCGCGGATGAAGCTCGCGGCCGCGGCGTCCTCGGCGGCCTGCTCGATCTCGGCGTCGGTCGCGTCAGGCCTTCCGAAGCGGATGTTGTCGCGCACGCTCATCGCGAAGATCGCGGTGTCCTGCGGCACCAGCGCGATATGACGGCGCAGCTCCGCGGGATCGGCGTCGGGCAGCCGCACGCCGTCGAAGGCGACCGTGCCCGAGCGCGGATCGTAGAAGCGCAGGATCAGGTGGAAGACCGTGCTCTTGCCGGCGCCGGACGGCCCGACGATCGCGATCTTCTCGCCCGGTTTGACGTTGAACGACACGCCGTCGAGCACGTCGGTGTCGGGCCGCGCCGGATAGGCGAAGCGCACATTGTCGAAGGCGACCTCGGCGCGCGGCCGAGCCGGCAGCGACACCGGGCGCGCCGGCACACGGATTTCGGGCTCGACGGCGAGGAGTTCGGCGAGCCGCTCGGCGGAGCCCGCGGCCTGCGACAGCTCGCCCCAGACCTCGCTCAGTTGCCCGAGCCCGCTCGCCGCGAACACCGCGAACAGCACGAACTGGCCGAGCGTGCCTGGCGTGATCGAGCCCGCAATGACGTTCTGCGCGCCGACCCAGAGGATCATCACGACGCTCGCCGAGGCGAGGAAGATGATCACGGCCGTGAGCGTGGCCCGCGCCTTGGTCGACTGGATCGCGGCCTCATAGGCGCGCTCGACCGCGCCGGAGAACCGCGCGCCCGCGACCTTCTCGTTGGTGAAGGCCTGCAGCGTGCGGATTGCGCCGATGAGCTCGGCCGCATAGGCCGAGGCGTCGGCCAGCGTATCCTGCGCGGTGCGCGAGCGGCGGCGCACCGAGCGGCCGAACGCCACCAGCGGCAGCACGATCACCGGAATGGCGCCGAGCACGAAGCCCGAGAGCTTCGGGCTCGTGATCACCATCATGGTGGCGGAGCCGGCGAACAGCACGAGATTGCGCAGCGCGACCGACACCGAGGAGCCGACCGCCGACTTGATCTGCGTGGTGTCGGCGGTGAGCCGCGAGGTGAGCTCGCCGATCTTGGCGGTGTCGAAGAACGGCGCGGACAGCGTGGTGAGGTGCGAGAACACGGCGCTGCGCACATCGGCCACCACGCGCTCGCCGAGCGTGGTGACGAGGTAGTAGCGGCTGGCGCTGGCGATCGCGAGCACGGCCACGACCAGGATCATCACGCCGAAATACTGGTCGATCAGGCCGATGCGCTCTTCCGAGAAGCCGAAGTCGATCATGCGGCGCACCGCGATCGGAACCACCAGCGTCGCCATCGAGGCGACCAGGAGCGCCACCAGCGCCAACAGGATCCGGCCGCGATAGCGCATCGCGTAGGGAACCAGGATGCGGAGCGGCCGGAGCTTGGCGGCGCGGGCAGGGGCGGCAGGAGCCGCGTCCGGCGCGGCAGAGGCCGCAAGCTCATTGGGGGCGTTACCGGACATATCGTTCATCTGTCTGTTTTGCCGTGCATTTTCGACGCGCCCCGAGGTCTGCTCTGCGCCCTCGGACGCCCAAATGCAACAAAAGTGGGCCGGCGCCTCAAGGGCTTGTGACCACCGGCCCTGTCCTGTATAGAACCGCGCAAATCCAGCCAAATTCAACGGCGGCACTTAACGGCGGCTTGGGCCGCAGGACATCGACGATGAAGCCTGATCTGCATCCGGATTACCACACCATCACGGTCAAGATGACCGATGGCAGCGAGTTCACCACCCGCACCACCTGGGGCAAGAAGGGTGATGTGCTGCATCTCGACATCGACCCGAAGTCGCACCCGGCCTGGACCGGCGGCCAGCAGCAGCTGATGGACCGCGGCGGGCGGCTCTCGAAGTTCCAGAAGAAGTTCGCGGGCATCGGCGCGGCCGCTACCGTCACCGGCAAGAAATAACCAGCACAATCGGCGTCAAACAAAAAACCCCGCGCTCGGCGCGGGGTTTTCGTTTTTGTGAATTGGGTCGGCGCGGGTTTTTCGGTCGGCGTGGGTTTTAATGCACGTCCGCGCACCAGGCACACTGTCACCCCCGCACTTGACGCGGGGGTCCATGACCCAGCTTCAGCAGCGGAAGTCTTACGTAAGACTGCCTTGAGTTGCGGCCGCTCATGGATCGCCGGGTCAAGCCCGGCGATGACACCGCCGCTGTGGCAGCCCGCGACGCAAGCCAGCCTGGGCCTGTGACGCAAGCCAACCGGAAACAGATCAAGCCAGCTGGGAGCAGGGGCCTAATGCCCGTCCTGCTCGAAGGCCGCCTTGAGCAGCCCGAGCTGGCGCACCACCGGGTTGCTGCCCTGCGGCTTATCGGGGGCGAGCGGCGGCGCGTAGATGTTGGCGTCGAGCCGGCGGACCTGGTCGTTCAGCTTCTTGGAGCGCTCGATCAGGACGCGCAGGCGCTCCGGCAGCACCTTGATGGTTTCCGGGTCGCCGGGCTCGCCGGCCGCGAGCTTGACCTTGGTCTTTTCCTTGTTGGCCTGGGCGAGCGACATCTCGCCCTCCTTCACGGCCCGATGCAGGAGCAGCCACGAGGCGAGCTGCATCAGCCGCGTGGTCAGGCGCATGCTTTCGGTGGCGTAGGCCAGCGCCGCGTTCCGCTCGAGCTTCTTGGATTCCTGCCGGCCCGGGCCGTCGAGATAGGCCGCGGTCTCCTCGACCAGGCCCATGCCGTCACGGAACAGCGTGGCAAAGGCCTGAGAGCTGGCGAGTTTTTCGCCAAACACGATCGGCACCGCTTCGTCGGCGGAACGCTCATTCATGATGCACGCCTTACCCAGACCCCACCCAACGCTCGATATGACCGGTTCGAGTTAAAACTGTCCAGCCGTTCAGCCGCAATGTTTACAAAATGGTAACCGTGAGGACAGGGGGTGCGCCGAAACGGAACAAAACAGAGTTAACGGCACAAAAAAAGGAGCCGCCGTTGCCGGCGGCTCGAAGGTGGTAACAGGGAGGCGTCAAACAGAGTGGACAGGAGCCACTCACGTCCATGAAGATGGACAGATACGAGTAATGAACGAGAAAGCTTAATTTTGAGTAAAGGTTTAGAGACGGAACGCTCAAAGGTCAGAACGGTCCGTTATGGTTAACAAGTGGTTATCGATTATGGTTAACGACTGGTTAACGCCGCGGCCGTTGAGCGTTGTCCATCACTTCTTGAAGAACAGATCGGCCGCAGCCTTCGAGGCCTGCTTGCCTTTGATGTCGGCTTCGAGCCGCGCGATCTCGTCCTTCATCAGTCCGATCCGTTCGTTGAGCTCGGCGACCGAAAGCAGCGTGAGGTCCTGGCCGATCTCGTGGACGATCTTTTTCTTCGGCCGGTCGTCATCGTCGGTCGCAGCCATCACGGACCTCCTGCATTCGGTTTGGAAAAATAGCCGCCGCAGCACCGGTTGTCACACTCCGGCGAGGGGACTAAACAACCGCAACTCCCCAAAAGCCTCGAGGATGACATGACGCTGCCCGCACGCATGACCGCCATTGTGATCCGCACGCCCGGCGGGCCGGAGATGCTGGTGCCGGAGGAGCGGCCGATGCCGGTGCCGGGGCCGGGCGAGATTTTGGTGAAGGTCGCGGCGGCCGGCGTCAACCGTCCCGACGTGCGGCAGCGCCAGGGCACCTATCCGCCACCGAAGGGCGCGACCGACATTCCGGGGCTCGAGATCGCGGGCGAAGTCGCTGCGTTGGGACCGGACGTGAAGCGCTGGAAGCAGGGCGACAAGGTCTGCGCATTGGTGGTCGGCGGCGGCTACGCGAACTACTGCCTCGCCTATGAGCCGCACGCGCTGCCGGTGCCGCAGGGGCTTTCGATGGTCGAAGCCGCGGCGATCCCGGAGACGTTCTTCACCTGCTGGCAGAACATGTTCATGCGCGCCGACGTGAAATCCGGCGACTGGGTGCTGGTGCACGGCGGCACCTCGGGCATCGGCACCACGGCGATCATGCTGGCGAAAGCATTCGGTGCCCATGTCGTCACCACGGCAGGCTCGGATGAGAAATGCGCGACGGCGAAGAAGATCGGCGCCGATGTCGCGGTGAACTACAAGACCGAGGATTTCGTCGCCGCCACCAAGACGGCGACCGGCGGCAAGGGCGCCAACCTGATCGTCGACATCGTCGGCGGCGACTACATCGACCGCAACTATGCGGCCGCGGCCGATCAGGGCGTGATTGCCCAGGTGTCGTTCAGCGCCGGTCCCAAAGCCACGGCGAATTTCGCGGTGCTGATGCAGAAGCGCCTGTATCACACCGGCTCGACCTTGCGACCGCGCACGGTCGCCGAGAAGGCCGCGATCGCACGCGGCATCGAGGAGCGGGTGTGGCCGCTGATCGCGGCGGGCAAGATCAAGCCGGTGATCGATTCGACCTATCCGCTGGCCAAAGCGGGCGACGCCCAGGCCCGCATGGAGACGAGCCAGCACATCGGCAAGATCGTGCTGACGGTCTGAAACCCAACTCACTTTGCGTCATAAAGTAGCCATGGAGTTCGTGGCAGATGGCCCGCGGCTGAAACGAAGCGGGCTGACGGCACGTGTGGCGAATCCTGTCTCTGACGCTGGGCGTGCTGCGGTTCGCCATTGCGGGTCTGCTGCTTTGGCTCGCCTGGGAATGGCGCTCGCCGCTGTTCGCGTCGATCCGCGGGCCGGCCTTTGCGACGCTGATCCTGTTGCCGTTGGCTCTGGCGGTGCTGGAGATCGTGATGTGGCGGCGTAGCGCGAAATGGCTGCCGAGGATTGTGATAGGCGCGGCGACAGCCGCGGCCGCGTTCCTCGCGGCCGGCACGACGCTCGTCACCGATCTCAATTTCCGCTGGATGCGCCATCAGGTCCTGAGCGCCGACGCAGCGCTTGTCGAGCGGCTCGGGCGGCATTTCATCACCGGCTATCGCAGCGACACGGCTCCGCTTCGCGATCTGATCGACCGCCGCGCAATCGGCGGCATCTTCCTCACGGCGCATAACGTGCGCGACAAGGACGCCGACACCGTCCGCCGCGAGATCGAATCCTTTCAGGCGATCCGCAAGCGTCAGGGCCTGCCGCCCCTCCTGATCGCGACCGATCAGGAGGGCGGCGCGATCTCGCGGATGTCGCCGCCGCTCAAGCGTCCCACGACGCTCGGCGACATCGTCCGCGCCAACAGCGATGCGGCTTCGCGGCGCAAGGCGGTGCTGATCTATGCCAATGAGGTCGGCCGGACGCTCGCGAGTGTCGGCATCAACGTGAACTTCGCGCCGGTGGTCGATCTCGACCACGGCGTGAACAATCCGAACGATCGTTACTCCCGCATCAGCACCCGTGCGATCTCGACGGATCCCAAGATCGTGGCCGAGGTGGCGTCCGATTATTGCGAAGGGCTCCGCCAGCACGGCGTGCAGTGCACGCTCAAGCATTTCCCCGGGCTCGGCCGCGTGTTCGAGGACACGCATTTCCAGGCCGCGAGCCTGACGGCCGGGGCGGACGAGCTCGCCCGCACCGATTGGGTGCCGTTCCGTTCGCTGATGCGGCAGCCCGGCATGTTTACCATGCTGGGCCACGCCCGCCTGACCGCGATCGATGCCGTCACCCCGGCCTCGTTCTCGGCGCCGGTGGTGTCGGGGCTCCTGCGCCACCAGTGGAAATATGACGGTGTGCTCGTCACTGACGATTTCAGCATGGCGGCGGCCTATGAGGCGCCCGGCGGGCTCGCAGCGGCGAGCGTCGCGGCGCTCAACGCCGGCGTCGACCTGATCCTGACCAGTTACGACCCCGACCAGTACTTTCCGATGGTTTACGCCCTGCTGCGGGCCGAGGCCGCCGGAAAACTGAAGAAAGAGGCCCTTGAGCAAAGTGACAGACGGCTTGCCGGTGTCACATCGGAGCAGGCTCCACAGGTCACCCCGGCCTCCTGCAATCCAGCCGGAAATTCTTGCTAAGTCAGACGCCTGACGTTAGTCATGGGGATTGGGGAACGGGTCGGCCGGGGGCGGGGCTGAAGCCGTGAAATCGGCATAATGTTGAGGGCTTTACGGCACCCATGGACTGGCTTTGGGCCTGGCTTGGGGCCGTGACATCTGGACCGGACGCGGAGGGCGTCGCTTGAGCTTCTGGCGCGCGGCACCGTTCGCGGCACTTTTGATCGTCGCAGCCCTGATTGGCGCCACGGTCTTCAGCATGTCTGCTGCGGAAGCGGTCGAGGCCGTCAACGTGCGCACCGACGTGACCGCGATCGACCTCACCGGCGTCGCCGACGTCATCCACACCGAGACCGACACCATCGCGGTCTCGGCGGCGCCGGGCGCCGACGGCATCGTGCGCCGCATGCAGCAGCCCGCGAAGGAAGGCTCGACCAACTGGGCGGTGTTCGCGCTCGCCAATTCGGGCGACGAGCAGATCGACCGGCTGATCGTCGTGCCGCATTACCGCATGGTCGGTTCCGGTCTGCTGCTGCCCGACCTCGGCCTGCAGCGCATCGTCACCATCACGCCGAGCACCGGCGAGCGGCCCGAGCAGCAATACAGCGCCACCGCCGACATCTATCGCGTCACGCTCGATCCCGGCACGGTGATCACCTACATCGCCGAGCTGCGCACCGACCGGCTGCCGCAGCTCTATCTGTGGGAACCCGACGCCTACAAGGACAAGGTCAACAGCTTCACGCTGTACTTCGGCATCGTCATCGGCATCGCGGGCCTGCTGGCGCTGTTCCTCACCATCCTGTTCGTGGTGAAGGGCAGCGTGATGTTCCCGGCCGCCGCAGCGCTCGGCTGGGCGGTGCTGGTTTACATCGGCATCGACTTCGGCTTCTGGGGCAAGGTGTTCGACATGTCGTCGGGCGCCGAGCGCATCTGGCGCGCCTCGGGCGAGGCGATCCTCGCCGGCACCTTGCTGGTGTTCCTGTTCGCCTATCTCAATCTCGGCCGCTGGCACGTCCGCTACATGCACATCACGCTCGGCTGGCTCGCGGGCCTCGTCGCACTGGTGGTGATCGCGCTGATCGATGCCTCGATCGCGTCGGGCATCGCGCGGCTGTCGCTGGTCGGCATAGCGGTGCTGGGCTTCGGCCTCGTCGTTTATCTCTCGACCCACGGCTACGACCGCGCGGTGCTGCTGATCCCGACCTGGTTCCTGCTGCTGGTCTGGGCCATCGCGCTGGTGCTGACGGTCACGGGCTCGGTGCAGAACGACATCATCGGTCCGGCGCTGCTCGGCGGCCTGGTGCTGATCGTGATGCTGATCGGCTTCACGGTGATGCAGCACGCGTTTGCGGGCGGCATCACCCACAACATCGTCACCGACGTCGAGCGCCGCGCGCTGGCGCTGACCGGCGCGGGCGACATGATCTGGGACTGGGACGTCTCGGCCGACCGCATCTACACCAGTCCCGAGACCGAGCATCTGCTCGGCCTCAAGCGCGGCTCGCTCGAAGGCCCCGCGGCGCGCTGGCTCGACGTGCTGCACGCGCTCGACCGCGACCGCTTCCGCGCCGCGCTCGACAGCGTGCTGGAGCAGCGCCGCGGCCGGCTGATGCAGGACTTCCGCCTGCGCACGCCCGAGGGCAACTACCTTTGGTTCGCGCTGAAGGCGCGCCCTGTCGTGGGCTCGGACGGCGAGGTGGTGCGCCTCGTCGGCACGCTCACCGACGTCACCGAGTTCAAGACCGCGGAAGAACGTCTCCTGCACGACGCGGTGCACGACAATCTGACCGGCCTGCCGAACCGCCAGCTGTTCATCGACCGGCTCGAATCCGTGATGGCCTTTGCCAAGTCGGATCCCAACATCCGCCCGACCGTGGTGGTGATCGATCTCGACCGCTTCAAGCAGGTCAACGACTCGGTCGGCATCGCGGTGGGCGACTCGATCCTCTTGACGCTCGCGCGCCGGCTCGGCCGGCTGCTCAAGCCGCAGGACACGCTGGCGCGGCTCACCGGCGACCAGTTCGCCATGATCCTTCTCTCGGAGCGCGATCCGACCAGGCTCATCGCATTTGCCGAGACCATCCGGCGGACGCTGCGCGCGCCGATCACCTTCAACGACCGCGAGATCTTCCTCACCGCCTCGATCGGGCTTGCGCTCGGCGACGGCCAGCCGAGCCGCACCGAGGAAACGCTGAAGGATGCCGAGCTGGCGATGTATCACGCCAAGCGCATCGGCGGCGACCGCATCGAGCTGTTCAAGCCGGCGATGCGGGCGCGCAAGACCGACCGCCTGACGCTGGAATCCGAATTGCGCCGCGCGCTCGAGCGCGAGGAGATCACGCTGGTCTATCAGCCGATCGTCCGGCTCGAGGACCGCTCCGTCGCGGGCTTCGAGGCGCTGGCGCGCTGGGACCATCCCAAGATGGGCCGGATGTCGCCGTCCGAGTTCATCAGCATCGCCGAGGAGATCGGGCTCATCGTCGACCTCGGCCTGTTCGTGCTGGAGCGCACCGCGCGCCAGCTCGGCACCTGGCAGCGCCAGGTGCGCACGCGCGAGCCGATCTTCTGTAGCGTCAACGTCTCGTCGCGGCAGCTGCTGCGCCACGACCTCATTCACGACCTTCGCACCGTGCTGTCGCGCTCGGGGCTCGCGCGCGGCTCGCTCAAGCTCGAACTGACCGAGTCGCTGGTGATGGAGAACCCGGAGCACGCCGCCCAGCTGCTCACCCGCATCCGCGAGCTCGGCGCCGGCATCGCGCTCGACGACTTCGGCACCGGCCACTCGTCGCTCGCCTATCTGCAGCGCTTCCCGTTCGACACCATCAAGATCGATCAGTCGTTCGTGCGCACCAACAACAAGGGCACCCGGCCGGTGATCCTGCGTTCGATCATCTCGCTCGCCCACGACCTCGGCATGGACGTGGTGGCGGAGGGCGCGGAGACGGACTCCGACGCGGTCGAGCTCTATCAGCTCGGTTGCGAATACGCGCAGGGCTATGTGTTCGGCGAGCCGATGAGCCCCGAGGCCGCGCGCAAGCTGCTCCAGAGCGAGCAGCTCGAGACGGCGCGGTAAAGACTGTTTCCGCTAGTTCGCGTCCCGGGCCACAACGGCGGTGTCATCGCCGGGCTTGACCCGGCGATCCATGAGCGCGTCCAGTTCGGGCGGCCTTACGTAAGACTTCCATTCTTGAAACTTGGTCATGGACCCCGCGTCAAGCGCGGGGGTGACGGCGTGCCTGTTGCAGCCGCGTGCTTCAATTCAGATGGAAGTGCTTTAGTTGCGCCTGTTGGCGCACCGTTTGCAGCGAATCCATTAAGCTCGATGCGGGCGCGACACTCGCGCCAGCCAACACGGACCTGTGTGCAATGGATGAGAACAATCTCATGGAGCGCGCCGCCGCGCTGGCGCTACAGAAGATGCGCGCCAACCAGGGCGGCCCGTTCGGCGCGGTGATCGTGCGCGACGGCGCGGTGATCGCCGAAGGCTGGAACCAGGTCACGTCGGCGAACGATCCGACCGGCCACGCCGAGGTCACGGCGATCCGCAACGCCTGCGCCAAGCTCAAGACCTTCAGCCTGGACGGCTGCGACATCTATACGAACTGCGAGCCGTGCCCGATGTGCCTCGGCGCGATCTACTGGGCGCGGCTCCATCGTATCTACTATTCCAACACGCGCAGCGACGCGGCGAAGATCGGCTTCGACGACGATTTCATCTATCGCGAGATCAATATCCCGCTGGCGGAGCGGAGCATCCCGGCAATCCGTGTTGTGAACGAGACGTCGGAGCTGGCGTTCAGCGAATGGGCCGCCAAGCCGGACAAGCAGCGCTATTGAGCGCTACTTCGCCTGCGGCTCGAAGCCGGCCTTCACCCAGCGCTCGCGCATCGCCGGCGCGGTCAGCGCCGTGACGAACGCGCGGGCCTCCTTCGGCTCCGTGCTGCTCGCCGGGATCGCGGCCGAATAGACCGTCCAGAGCTGGATGGCCTCGGGCAGGGGCCCGGCAATCCGCGCGTCCTTGGCATGCACGTCGCTGATCGGCGCGATCGCGATCTCGGCCTGGCCGTTCGCCACCTTCTCGGCCGCATCGTTGCCGCCGGTTGCGAGCAGACCCTTGCGCACGACCTCGTCCTTGATGCCGAATTCGTCGGCGATCTTGAGCAGATGGGTCGATGATGTCGCGCCGAGCTTCGGGTCGGTGTAGGCGATGCTCCTGGCCTTGAGCAGCGCCTCTTTCACGGCGGCCGGCGTCGAGACGTCCGGGACCGGTGCGCCGGCGCGGACCACGATGCCGAGGCCGACGCGGCCGAGATCGATGCGGCTCCCCGGCGTGATCTTGCCGGTCTTCTCGAGTTCGGCCATCAGCGGCGCGGAGACGATGACGAGATCGGTCGGTTTGCCGGAGGTGAGGGCATCGCGCAGCATGCCGGTCGGGCCGACCGTGAAGTTGAATTTGTGGCCGGTCGCCTTCGCATAATCGTCGACCATGCCGCCGACGATGCCGCGCACCGCGCCGGCCGCGATGACGTTGAGCTCGGCGGCGCCCGCTGGCGCGGCCGTGATCAGGGCTGCGAGCAGCAGTCCGGTGCGAAATGCGAACATTGAGATATCCCGCGTCTCAGGCGTGACCGACTTCGCTCGACAGCATGCCGGGGCGGATGCCGATCTTCTCCATGGCGCGGTCGTATTTCGCGTCGATGTCCACGCCGAAGATCAGCTCGGGATCGGCGCTGCAATGCAGCCAGCCGTTCTGCTGCACCTCGTTCTCGAGCTGGCCCGGCGACCAGCCCGCATAGCCGAGCGCGAGGATCGCGCTCTTGGGGCCGTCGCCGCGCGCTATCGCCTTGAGGATGTCGAGCGTCGCGGTGAGGCAGATGCCTTCGTCGATCGGCAGCGTCGAGTTCTCGATGAAGAAGTCGGCGCTGTGCAACACGAAGCCGCGCTCGGTCTCCACCGGTCCGCCCTTGAGCACGGTGACGCCGCCGGCCCGCTGCGGCAGGATGATCTTGTCGGCCTCCGGGATCACGTCGAGCTTGACCAGCAGATCCTCGAAGCTGATGTGCGGGGCCGGCTGGTTGATGACGATACCCATGGCGCCTTCCGACGAATGCGCGCACATGTAGATCAAGGTGCGGGCGAAACGCTCATCGCGCATGCCGGGCGAGGCGATCAGCATCTGCCCGTCGAGAAATCCGCGACCGATCGTAGAGCCCGTCGGCCGCTTCTGCAGCACCTTGCGCGAGAGCTTCATATGGCTGAGGTTACTCCCGTCGTTTGCGCTTTGGAAACAAAACTTTCCCATAAGGTCTCGTTATGTTCACGAGCATGTCAGTGGCGCGTGTATGGCAGGCCAAGTAGATGACGGTCATGTTTCTGTCTAACCGCGCCGCGAGCCTTGCCCTTTTTGTGGCCATCGCGAGTCATTCCGGTGTCGCAATCACGCCTGCGCTCGCGGGCGATGCGTCCGACTGGGATGAGGGCCTGCAATCGGCTGTGCGTCTGATCGCCGCGCGCGCTGACGGCGGCGGCAAGGCTGTGGTCTATCGGTCGGCGATCGAGATTAAGCTTAACCCCGGGTGGAAGACCTACTGGCGCTATCCCGGCGACTCGGGCGTGCCGCCGGTTTTTGATTTTTCGAAATCCGAAAACGTCAAATCCGCAACCGTGCTGTTCCCCGCGCCGAAGCGTTTCGCCGACGGCGCCGGCGGACATTCGATCGGGTACAAGACCGGCGTGCTGTTTCCGGTGCATGTGGTGCCGAAAGATCCCACGAAGCCTGCCGTGCTGCGGGTGAAGCTCGACTACGCGGTCTGTGAGAAGCTCTGCATGCCGGCGGATGCCAATATCGAGCTGAAGCTGATCGGCAAGGAGAGCGCCAACGACGCGGCCGTCGGCGCCGCCGAAACGCTGGTGCCGAAGATGACACCGATCGGTGACAGCGGCGCGCTCGCGATCCGCGCCGCGCACAAGGAAGCCGGCGCGGGCAAGCCCAAGATCACCGTCGATGTCGCGGCCCCGGCCGGCACGGCGCCGCTCTTGTTCGCGGAAGGCCCCGACGCCAAGTGGGCGCTGCCGCTGCCGGAGGCCGTTCCCGGCGCGCCGGCGGGTCTGCAGCGCTTTGCCTTCGAGCTCGACGGGCTGCCGCCCGGCGTCAGCGCCGCGGGCGCAATGCTCCGGCTCACCGCGGTCGCAGGCGATCAGGCGGTCGAGGCGTTATTTCGTCTCGACTAATCCGCCAGAGGCGCTAGTTTTGGCGCCCATATTCGATCCCCCCAATAACGAGACGAGAGGAAGCAAGTCATGGCGATCAAGGTTGGCGACAAGGTGCCGAGCGGGACCTTCACGGTGATGACCGGCGAGGGCCCGAAGCCGATGACCACCGATGAGCTGTTCAAGGGCAAGAAGGTGGTGCTGTTCGCGGTGCCGGGCGCCTTCACGCCGACCTGCCACAAGAACCACCTGCCGGGCTTTGTGAAGAACCTCGCCGCCATCAAGGCCAAGGGCATCAACACCGTGGCAGTCACCGGCGTCAACGACGTGTTCGTGATGGACGCCTGGAAGAAGGCGTCGGGCGGCGACGGCATCGAATTCCTGGCCGACGGCAGCGCGGCATGGGCCAAGGCGATCGGCATCACGGCGGACCTCACCGAGCGCGGGCTCGGCGTGCGCTCCGGCCGCTACTCGATGATCGTCGAGGACGGCACGGTGAAGTCGCTCAACATCGAAGACGCGCCGGGCAAGGCGGATGTGTCGGGCGCCGACAATCTGCTGAAGGGCCTCTGATCTTTCGGACGAAGCAGCCCTCGCTCCGTGAAAGCGGAGCGAGGGCTTTACTTTTTCTGCGCTGCGCGCATTTCCGCGATGGCTGCGACCGCGAGCTTGTCGGCGCGCTCGTTGAGCGCATGGCCGGCATGGCCTTTGACCCAGTGCCATTTGACCTGGTGCGTGTGGATCGCCGCGTCGAGCCGCTGCCACAGGTCGACGTTCTTCACCGGCTTCTTGTCGGCGGTCTTCCAACCGTTCCGCTTCCAGCCGTGAATCCATTTCGAGATGCCGTCCTGGACGTACTTGCTGTCGGTGTGCATCTCGACGGTCGACGGCTTCTTCAGCGCTTCGAGCGCCGAGATCGCCGCCATCAATTCCATGCGGTTGTTGGTGGTGTGCGCTTCGCCGCCCTTCAGCTCTTTCTCGTGCTCGCCATAGGTCAGGATCGCGCCCCAGCCGCCCGGCCCGGGATTGCCCGAGCAGGCGCCGTCGGTGTGGACGATGACGTGAGGGCCTTCGGTCATGCGCGCACCCTTTCGGCAAGGCCATAGTCGCGCACGCTCTGGGCCTTCTGGTGGAAGCGGAGCTTGCGGAAATACTCCAGCGGATTCTTCGGCTGCACCAGCGCGCCCTCCGGCACGTTGAGCCAGTCGACGAGGCGAGTCAGCAGGAAGCGGAGCGCTGCGCCGCGCGCAAGCAGCGGCAGCGCCGCAAGCTCGGCGTCCGACAGCGCGCGGGTCTTGATGTAGGCACCGAGCAGGCTCTGGCCCTTGGTGACGTTGTAGGAATGGTCCGGCTCGAAGCACCAGGCGTTGAGGCAGATCGCGACGTCGTAGGCGAGCGTGTCGGTGCAGGCGAAATAGAAGTCGATCAGGCCGCTGAGCTTGTCGCCGAGGAAGAACACGTTGTCGGGAAACAGATCGGCGTGGATCACGCCCGTGGGCAGGCCGCGCGGCCAGTTCTTTTCCAGAAAGCCGAGCTCCTCGGTGATGGTGGCGCGCAGTCCCGGCTGCACGGTGTCGGCACGGCCATCCGCCTGCTCGAGCAGCGGCCGCCAGCCCTCGACCGACAGCGCGTTGCGCCGCTTGCCGGAAAAATCCGCGCCGGCGAGATGCATCCTGGCCAGCGCTTCACCGACCGCGGCGCAATGCCCGGCGTCCGGCCGCCGCATCCACATGCCGTCGAGGAAGGTGACGATCGCGGCCGGCCGGCCGCACAGCGTGCCGAGCGTCTCGCCCTTGCGGGTCTGCACCGGCTGCGGGCAGGTGATGCCGCGCGAATGCAGGTGCTCCATCAGCGCCAGGAAGAACGGCACGTCGGCGACCGCGACGCGCTTCTCGTAGAGCGTCAGGATGAAATGGCCAGCGCTGGTGTGAACCAGGAAATTCGAGTTCTCGACGCCTTCGGCGATGCCCTTGTAGGAGAGCAGTTCGCCGACGTCATAGCCCGCGAGAAAGCTCGCGAGCGCCTCGGTCGGAACATCGGTGTAGACGGCCATGGCGCAAGTTGGGCCCTGCGTTGGGCGGTCTCGTCAAGTCCCTCTCCACTGTCATTCCGGGACGCCGCGAAGCGGCGAACCCGGAATCCAGAAAAGCAGGAAGTCTTGATGTGTCTGGATTCCGGGTTCGCGCCTTTGGCGCGCCCCGGAATGACCGCGCTGGGAAACTTTCAGTGGCAGTGAGAAAATCAGGCCGCAGCGGTGTCACGAAGCTGCCGCGGCAGCGGGAAGAACATGCCGGACTCGTCGGCGCCCGACACGGTCTCGACGTCGAGCTTGTAGCGGGTCGCGAACGCGTCGAGGATTTCCTCGACCAGCACCTCGGGCGCGGAGGCGCCGGCGGTGACGCCGAGCGTCTTGATGCCTTCGAACTTCGACCAGTCGATATCGGCGGCGCGCTGCACCAGCACCGAGTAGCGGCAGCCCTCGCGCTCGGCGACCTCCTGCAGGCGGCGCGAGTTCGACGAATTCGGCGCCCCGACCACGACCAGCGCATCGACCGAAGGCGCCACGCGCTTCACGGCTTCCTGACGGTTGGTGGTGGCGTAGCAGATGTCTTCCTTGTGCGGCGCCACGATGTTGGGGAAGCGCCGCTTCAAGGTCGCCACGATCTCGGCGGTGTCGTCGAGCGACAGCGTGGTCTGGGTCACGTAGGCGAGATTGTTGGTGTCGCGGGGCTGCAACGCCTCGGCCTCTTCGACGGTTTGCACCAGGGTGATGGCGCCGTCGGGCAGTTGCCCCAGCGTGCCGACCACCTCGGGGTGCCCGGCATGGCCGATCAGCAGGATGTTGCGGCCACGCTTGTGATGGATTTCGGCCTCGCGGTGCACCTTGGTGACCAGCGGGCAGGTGGCGTCGAGATGGAAGAAGTTCCGCCGCTGGGACTCCTCGGGGATCGACTTCGGCACGCCATGGGCCGAGAAGATCACCGGGGCGTTGGTCTCCGGGATCTCGTCGAGTTCCTCGACGAAGATCGCGCCCTTGGCCTTGAGGCTCTCGACCACGTAGCGGTTGTGGACGATCTCGTGCCGGACATAGACCGGGGCGCCGTAGCGCTTGAGCGCCTGCTCGACCGAATCGATGGCCCGGACCACGCCGGCGCAGAAGCCGCGTGGCGAACAAAGCAGGACCTTCAGTAAGGGCTTGTCGGAACTTGCGGTATTTTCTGCGGTCATAGGCTGAGAAATGAGGTTTCGGGCACCGTTCTGTCAAGGCGCGGGTCGCCTGAACATTGGACTTCCGGGGGTCGAAAGCCTATATTCCGGCGACTTTCCAGTCATCTTTGTATGACAGAGGGCCTCGTCCGGAAGGGCGGGCGGGGCACAGAGGAGATTTACCCATGCAAGAAGCGCCATTGATGCCCAAGGCGACCGCCGTTTGGCTGGTGGAGAATACGGCGCTGTCGTTCGACCAGGTGGCCGAGTTCTGCAAGCTGCACCCCCTCGAGGTGAAGGCGATCGCCGATGGCGATGCGGCGCAAGGGATCAAGGGCCTGGATCCGATCCAGACCGGGCAGCTGACCCGCGAGGAGATCGAGAAGGCCGTCGCCGACCCCGACCACAAGCTCCTGCTCTCCAAGCCCAAGGTCGGCCTGCCGGAGGCCAAGCTCGGCCCGAAGAAGAAGGGCCCGCGCTACACCCCGGTGTCGCGCCGGCAGGACCGGCCGAACGCCATCCTTTGGCTGCTTCGCAACCATCCGGAGCTCAAGGACGCCCAGATCATGCGGCTGGTGGGCACCACCAAGTCGACCATCGCCGGCATCCGTGACCGCACCCATTGGAACGCCGCGAGCCTTTCGCCGCTCGATCCGGTGACGCTCGGCCTGTGCACCCAGATCGACCTGGATTTCGAGGTGCAGCGCGCCTCCAAGGAGAAGCCCGCGCCGGCCGACAGCGGCGTGACGCTGCTTCCTGCCGCGGTCACCACCGCGCCGCAGGAGCCGGCCGAGCCGGAAAGCCCGCAGGCCGTCAAGACCAAGGAAGACCTCGACACCGCGGCGGTGTTTGCCAAGCTCAAGCAGCTCGGCGGTGGCAAGTCCGAGGACAAGGACGACGAGTAAGAACGCCGTCCCGTTCAGCGGAACGAAAACAACATTGGAGCGGCGGGGGTATCACCCCGCCGCTCTTTATTTTGATCCGGGGGAGGTTCCGGGGAGGCCGCTCCAGGCATGTGTCGTTTTGTCGCGAGGCTCGCTCGACGGTGGAATAGCGCTTTGATTTTTCAAAGATTTTCCACGCACGCGCGGCCACCCGCGCTTGCGTCTACGGCCGCCAGCGCATCCGGTTGACCGGGCGGCCGGAGACCGGGTTCACGTCCTCGCCCGCATAGGCAAAGCCGTTCTTCTCGTAGAACGCGATGGCGCGGGCGTTGTCCTTGTTGACCAGCAGCTCCAGCAGCGCCGGCGAGATGCGCTTGCCGGCGTCGAGCAGCATCAGCGCGACGTTGCTGCCCCAGAACTCCGGCGCCACCACGATCTGGTCGAGATAGCCGGTCTTGGGGTCGACCGTGACGAACCCTTCGAGGATGCCGTCCATCTCGGCGACCACGATCTTGGCGGCCGGGACCAGCTCGTTGCGCCAGCGCTCGCGCCACCACGGCACCCGCTCGGTGAAATCGATCCGCGGATAGGCCTGCTGCCAGGTGCGGCGCCACAGCTCGATCGCCGCCTCTTCGTCCGCGGCCGTGTAGTCGCGCAGCCGGAGCGGGGAGGGCTGCGTTTTCACCGCTCGGTCAGCTTCAGTTCGATGCGGCGGTTGCGGCTATAGGCTTCCTCGGTGGTGCCGGGGTCGATCGGCTGGAATTCGCCGAAGCCCGCGGCGACGAGGCGCTGCGGCGGCAGGCCCTTGCTGATCAGATATTGCACCACCGCGATGGCGCGGGCGGCCGACAGGTCCCAGTTGGTGCGGCCGCCGGCGATCGGCCGCACGTCGGTGTGGCCGTCGACGCGCAGCACCCAGGCGATCTCCGGCGGGATCTGCTTGCTCACCTCGATCAGCACCGCGGCGATCTTGTCGAGCTCGGCGCGGCCTTCCGGCTTCAGCACCGCCTGGCCGGTGTCGAAGAACACCTCCGACTGCAGCACGAAGCGGTCGCCGACGATGCGGATGTCCGGACGGTTGCCGAGGATCTCGCGCAGCCTCCCGAAGAAATCCGAGCGGTAGCGCGACAGCTCCTGCACGCGCTGCGCCAGCGCCAGATTGAGCCGCTGGCCGAGATCGGCGATGCGGGCCTGGGATTCGCGGTCCTTCTTCTCCGACAGCTCCAGCGCGTTCTCGATGGCGTCGAGCTGGCGGCGCAGCGCCGCGATCTGCTGGTTGAGGATCTCGACCTGGGCGAGCGCGCGCAGCGACACCTGCTTCTCGGCGTCGAGCTTGCCGGTGAGATCGGAAATCTGGCCCTGGGCGTTGCCGCCCTGGCCCTCGTAGAGACCCTTGTAGCGGTCGCGCTCGCTTTCCGTCGTCGAAAGGCTCGCGCGCAATTGCGCAAGCTGTTCTTCGAGCGAGACCTTCCCGGTCTGTTCCAGCGAAAGCAGGTCGGTGAGCTGGGCGATGCGCGCCGACAGCCGTGCCAGTGCTGTGTCCTTGCCGGTGACCTCCTGCGCCAGGAAGAACTGCACGACCGCGAACACCGTCAGCATGAACACGATGCCGAGGACCAGCGTCGACAGCGCGTCGACGAAACCCGGCCAGTAGTCGACCCCTTGGGTGCCGCGGCGGCTGCGCGAGAGCGCCATATCAGTTCACCTGCTCTCGCATGGGCGCGCTCATCGATCGACGCGCTCCTGCACCATCATTTCAAGGAGCCGCCGTACCTCGCGGTGCTGCTCGGCCTGAGAGTCGACCCAGTCGCGGATCATCTGCTGCTCGGTGCGCATGTGATGCACCAGGCCCTGGATCGCCTCGGCGAGATTGGCCATGGCGGTGGTGGCAGCCTTGCCGGAGTTCTGGCCGCCGCCCTGCAGCATGGCCTCGCGCAGCCGCTCGATCGCCATGCCCATTTCGCCGATGCTGTTGCCGATCGGGATCGCGGCCGGATCGGCCGCGGTGTTGATGTCGCTCACCGTGGTGGCGAGCCAGTCTTCCAGGTCGGTGTGAAAGCGGTTCTGCGCCTGGCTCATCTGCAGATCGAGGAAGCCCAGCACCAGGGAGCCCGCAAGACCGAACAGCGAGGACGAGAACGAGATGCCCATGCCGGACAGCGGCGCGGAGAGGCCGTCGCGCAGCGAGTCGAACACCGCGCTGGCGTCGCCGCCGACCTTGAGATTGTTGATGACGCCGCCGACCGAGCTCACGGTCTCGATCAGGCCCCAGAAGGTGCCGAGCAGTCCCAAGAAGATCAGCAGGCCGGTCATGTAGCGCGAGATCTCGCGCGCCTCGTCGAGCCGGATGGCGATCGAATCGAGCAGCGTGCGCATGGTCACGGACGAGATCGACAGCGCGCCGGCCTGATCGCGGAGAATGGTCGCCATCGGCGCGAGCAGGGACGGTGGCCGTTCTTGAACGGCGTTCGGATCGCCCAGCCGGAAGCTGTTGACCCAGGCAACCTCGGGGAACAGCCGGATCACCTGCCGGAACGACAGAATGATGCCGATCAAGAGCACACCGATGATCAGCGCGTTGAGCGGCGGATTGGCTTTAAACGCCGTCAGAATCTGTGGATGGATGACGACGACGATCAGGCTGCACAGGATCAGGAAAATCAGCATCCGCACCAGGAAGATTCGCGGTGAGGACACTTTGAAGGGATCGACGTCTTTCGCCATGGTTGGCCTTTTCGTCGCCGAAGCACGTAGCCACATTATGGCACGCACGCGGCGAAAGTAATGCGGGTTCTGGGCTAATCAACGCAAATCGCGGCGATTCGGTCCCGCACAGGCGCCGTGCGAAAAAAGTGCGGCGGCGTCACGCCTTGCCGGCGGCCTTGAGCAGCTTCTGCAATTCGCGGTGCACCGTCTCGTTGCCCACGAGGATGCTGCGCTGGGTGAACATCCCGTCGCCGCCGTAGACATCGGTGGCATAGCCGCCGGCCTCGCGAACCAGAATGATTCCCGCCGCGATATCCCACGGCGACACGTTCTGCTCCCAGTAGGCGTCGAGCCTGCCAGCCGCGACGTAGGCCATATCCAGCGCTGCCGCGCCGAAGCGCCGCAGGCCCGCGACCTTGTCCTGCACCGCAGCCAGTTCCTTGATGGCCAATTCAAGATCGCCGCGGCCGTGATGCGGCAATCCGCAGGCGATCACGCTGTCGATCAGCCGCGCGCGCGCCGCCACGCGAATCCGCTTGTCGTTGAGGAAGGCGCCCTTGCCGCGCTCGGCGGTGAACAGCTCGTCGGTGATCGGATTGTAGATCACGCCCGCCACGATGGTGCCGGAGCGTTCAAGCCCGATCGAGATGCAGAACTGCGGAATGCCGTGCAGGAAGTTGGTGGTGCCGTCGAGCGGATCGACGATCCATCGGTGGGTCGGATCGGTGCCCTCGCGGCTGCCGCCTTCCTCGCCGAGGAAGCCGTAGCCCGGCCGCGCCTTGCTGAGCTCGGCGTAAAGCGTCTCCTCGGCGCGGCGGTCCGCGGCGGTGACGAAGTTCGCCGGGCCCTTCATCGAGACCTGCAGGTTCTCGACCTCGCCGAAGTCGCGCTTCAGCGAGCGCGCGGCCTTGCGCGCGGCTCCGACCATGACGTTGAGCAGTGCGGAATGCGGCATCAGTCGGCCCGCCGCACGTAGGTGACCTCGTCGGTCGAGACCACGATCTTCTCGCCGGCCTCGATGAAGGGCGGCACCTGGATGCGCAGGCCGTTCTCCAAGGTCGCCGACTTGTAGGACGAGGCCGCGGTCTGGCCCTTGAGGTGCGGATCGGCCTCGGTGATCTCGAGCACCACCGTCTCCGGCAGCTTGATGCCGATCGGCCGGTCCTGGTGCAGCTGCACCTGCACGTTCATGCCGTCCTGCAGGAAGCTCGAACGCTCGCCGACGAAATCCTCGGGAAGCTCGATCTGGTCGTAAGTCGTGGTGTCCATGAACACGAGCTGGTCGCCTTGCTTGTAGAGAAACTGAAACTGCCGGCGCTCGACCTCGGTTTCCTCGACCCGGTCGGTGCTGCCGAAGCGCTGGTTGAGCTTGCGGCCGTCGAGGATGTTCTTCAGCTCGACCTGGTTGTAGGCCGGGCCCTTGCCGGGCTTGACCGCCACCGTCTTGACCGCGGCCCAGAGCGAGCCGTCGAGCTCGATCACCATGCCCGGCCGGACTTCGCTGCCGCTGATCTTGGCCATAAATCGTCCGCCGGAGTTTCCGCCACGCGCCTTGCTGGATGTCGCCCGCGGTGCAGATGCCCCGACCCGGCAAGCGCCGTCAAGGCTTTACGGGCTCGGCCGGCTTGAACGTCTCGGTCTTGGCGGGCTGCTGCGCGGTGGACGGGGCGGGCTGGTCGAACGGGCTCGGTCCGCGCTGCGGCATGCGGGCGATCCAGGGCTTGGCCTTGTCCTCGGCCGCGGTCCGGTCGCTCGGGCTCATCTTGGCCACGAAGTCTTCCAGATACTGGTCGTTGCTGCCGCCGGCCTTGGCGATCATGTGCCAGCGCGCGGCCTGGACCGGGTCGGCTTTGATGCCCTGGCCGGTGGCGTACATCAACGCGAGGCGGCTTTGCGCCGGCGCGCTGTTCTTCTTGGCGGCCTTGAGCAGGAGTTCGCCAGCGGCTCGCTGGTCTTTTTTCACGACGACGGTGCCGTTTTTCATGACGATGCCGTTAAATAGCGTGATGGCGTATTCGACCTCGGCGTCGGTGTAGCCCGAGCGGGCTGCGGCCGCGAGCAGCCGCGTCGCTTCCAGGGCGTCCATCTTCACGCCGCGGCCTTCCTTGTAGAAGGTCGCGAGTGCGTATTGCGCCTGCGGGTTGCCGGCGTTGGAGGCCATCTTCATCAGCTCGGCGGCGCGGGTGAAATCCTGCGGCAGCAGCTGGCCTTCGAGATAGAGCAGCGCGAGATCATAGGCCGCGATCGCATGGCCGAGCTTGGCGGCTTCGGCAAGGAGCTTGGCGCCTTCGTTGCGATCGGCCGGGCCGGCGCGGCCGGTGAGGCGGAACATCGCCAGCGCGAAGATCGCCTCGCGGTCGCCGCGCGCGGCGGCGAGCTTGTACCAGTCGTTGGCCTTCTTGTCGTCGTTGGGCACGCCGAGCCCGTCGGCATAGAGCTCGCCGAGCAGCGTCATGGCCTTGGGATCGTTCTTCTCGTCGACGCGCTTGGTGGCCTCGCGGAACGCAGTGAGATAGAGGCCGCGCTGGAACGCCGCGTAGGCCACGTCGGGCTCCGCCGTGTTGGCGGGCGCGGCAGGCTGCGCGGGCGCGGGCCGCACCGGCTGGGTCTGCACAGGCTTGGGCTGCGCGAGCGCGGCCTGCGACCACAGCGCCAATGCCGCCACCCCGAGCCAAATCGGGGCAGAGGATGCGCGAAAAACGCTATTCATTCAGACCTTCTCCGGCATCGTGAGCTTCGCTGCCGCCTCTGCCACGGCGGCCGCTGGGCCGCGCGGATCGTCCCAGATGCCGCCGCCGATCGCAACGAAATCGGCCCCGGCTGCGGCGAGCAGTCCCACCTCGTCGAGCGTCGCCCCGTAGGCCACGCACGGCACCTCGAACAGGTCGGCCCACCAGCCGACGCGCTCGAGGATCGCGTTGAACGACGGCCGGCTGCCGTCCGCCTCGGGTTCGCCGAACATCACGTAGTCGGCGCCGCGCTCGCCCGCCGCCATGGCGTCGTCGCGGCTGTGCAGGCCGCCGCAGCCCGCGATCCGCGCCGGCTTGAGGCCGTCGACTGCGGCCGAAAATGCTTCGAGGCCGGTCAGATGCGCGCCGTCGGCGCCGGAGCGGCCGGCGAGCTCGGCGTGGCCGTCGAGCACCAGCGCCGCGCCGGTCGCCTGCACGATCGCGGCCGGCGCCTTCACCCGGTTGGTCAATTCGCGCTCGCCGGCCTGCTCGAGGCGAAGCAGCACCGCTGCCACGTCAGCGGCGCCGACCGCAGCCTTCAGCGTGGCGGCAAAGCGCTCGGCGGCACCCACCGGCGGGGTGACGAGATAAAGCCGCGGGGCAGGGCGCTGCGCTGTCTTGGGTGGGGCTTTGGGCGGGTCTTTGGGCGGCTTGGCCATGGCTTCGGATGCGATTGCAATGGGGCGGAAATGGGAAGGGCGGTTTCACAACAAAGTATCGCGGATCAGGCTGTAACAAAATCCGGGTTAAGATTTGTGATGCCGTCGCCGCGGGCTCCGGCGAAGCGTTCCGCAGCGCGCCTCGTTTCGGTGCGAGTGAGATCGAGGCCGGGGATACCAAGGTCCCGAACGGGTTGCTCGTCGGAACGGAATGGGATCAGATTGGAATAGACCCAGATCAAGTGAAATTCGTTGTGTGTCGAGGAGATGCGATGGGCACGATCACGAAGGCCGCCTCGTCCAAGCTGGATCTGGAAAAATACCGCCTGCGTCGTTTCGTCGACCGGCTCATCGATATGGGCGAGGTTGAGGTCCACGACGAGCCTGTGTCGCTGACCAGCCTTGGCGCGATGATAGAACGCACCGAGAAGGCGGTCCTGTTCAAGAAGGCGGGACCGGAAAAGCTGGAGATCGTTGCAAAGACCGCGGCCAGCCGAAAACGCCTGGTCGCCGCGTTCGAAACCACCGAAGACAAGATCTACGACGAGTATTTCAAGCGTCTTGCCAGCCCGCAGCCGGTCGTCGAGGTTCCCTCGGGCGATGCCCCGGTCCACGCGGTGCAGATCACAGGCAAAGACGTCGATCTGACCAAGCTGCCGTTCTACCCCCATCACGCCTATGACGGCAGTTGCTATCTGAGCTCGGCCACCGACTACACCGTCGATCCGGCAACCGGACGGCGGAATGTCGGATGCCGTCGTCTCAGCCTGCGCAACCGCTACGAGACCGGCACCAATGTGACGGCTCCCTCCGACCTGAAGCGCATCTATACGGCGAGCGTCGCGCGCGGGGAGCGATTGCCGATCACATTCACGGTCGGCGCGCATCCACTCGATTTCTTTGCCGCGACCATGCGTCATCCCGGTGACGAGCTGTCATTGATAGCGACCATGCGCGGCGAGCCGGCGGCGGTCGTCAAGAGCCTCACCAACGACATTCTGGTGCCTGCCGATGCTGAGATGACCCTCGAAGGCTATCTCGACGAGCGCGGCTACGTCGAGCCGGAAGGGCCGTTCGGCGAATACATGGGCTACTATGGGGCGATCCATATGGATCCGGTGTTTCATTGCACCGCCATCACCATGCGCCGCGATATGCTTCACCACACGCTGCAGCATGGCTCCGCGTTCGTGCTCGACCAGACCGACAGCCAGAACATCAGTGCCATTCGCGTCGAAGCCGAGGCCATGAAGGTTCTGCGCGCCGCCGGCCGCGATCCGGTGGCGGCGTATTCGCGCCATACATCAGGTGGCTCGAACACGCTGCGCGTTTCGATCCGGCAGAAGAGCTTCGGCGAGGCGCGGCTCGCCATCGCGGCGCTGTTCGGAGGTCTTCCGCGGCTCAAGCATGTCTTCGTGTTCGATGAGGACATCGACATCCGCAACGACATGCAGGTCGAATGGGCGCTCGGGACGCGGTTTCAGGCCGACCAGGATCTGATGATCCTGCACGGCATTCCGGGGATGTCGATGGACCCTTCGCTCCAGGGCCGGCGGACCGGAGCCAAGTCGGGATTCGACTGCACCAAGCCGGTTGGCCGGAACGGCGAGATTCCGCTGACCCGGAGCGCCGCCAAGGTGTTTAAGGGGCCGGCCCGCTTTCAGAACGTCGAGCAGGCGCTCGCCGCCGCGCCGATGTTCTACGCCGACCTGGTCGAGTCGCTCGGCAGCGACGATGGCCGCGAGGTCGCCTGCAAGCTGGACGAACTGCGGCAAAGCGGGCGGCTCGGCCGCGATCGCGACGGTCGCTATCATCTCGCGCCGTCGAAACCCGGCGTGACCGCCATCGTCGGCGATCTCTATCACGATCCCAATTCGGGTCTTTGAGGACTACGATCGGCGGCGCAGTGAGCGCGGGCTGCTGATCGACGGCCACAAAAAATAGCGCTCGAGGGAACGCCGATGCACGCACTTCGCGCAGCGTGCTGCTGCGCTTTGCTGTTTTTTGGCTCGACTTTTGGGCCCGCTGCCTCTGCGGCCGACAAGGTCATCGCCGGCTCGCTCGGCGGACAAGCCCCGCTGTGGGCGATCTACGTCGCCGTGCACAAGGGCTTCTTTGCCGCCGAGGGCCTCGATCTCGAGTTGAATTTTGCGCAGAGCGGTGCGGCCGTCACGCAACAGCTCACCGCAGGGTCGCTCGATGTCGCGTTGAGCGTCGGCATCACCGATCCGATCCGGGCCATCGACAAGGGTGCCTCGCTGGCGCTGATCCGTGTCGTCGGCAATTCCGCGCCCTACGTGCTGATCGGCAAGCCCGGCCTCAAGTCGATCGCCGACCTCAAAGGCAAGATCGTCTCGGTCGGCGCCGACAACGACATCACCACGGTCTATTTCGAGCGGATGATGGCTGCGAACGGGCTCAAGAAGGGCGACTACCAGACCCTTCCGGCGGGCGTCGCGGCCTCGCGCTTCGCGGCGCTGAAGGCGGGTGTCGTCGATGCCGCGATCGTGCTGCCGCCGCTCAACTTCCAGGCCGATGCCGCGGGTTTCGTCACGCTCGGCCTCGCGGCCGATTACGTGAAGGACATTCCGTTCACCGGCATGGCGGTGCACCGGCGCTGGGCGTCGGCGAACGGGCCTGCGGCGAAGCGGGTTCTGGCCGCGACCGACAAGGCCGTGGCCTGGCTCGCCGACCCCTCGCACCGCGACGAGGCGATCGCGCTCCTGGTCAAGGTCGCGCGGTCGTCCAAAGAGGATGCCGAAGGCAGCTACGACTATCTGCACCGGATCAAATATTTCGAGCCCGGCAGCAAGGTCTCTCGCGCCAAGCTGCACAATCTGATCGAAATGGAGCAGCGCGCCGGCACCGTATCGGCGGCGTTCACGGTCGATCGTCTGGTCATGCCGGGCCTCACCGAGCTGACGGATTGAAAGCAAGTCCATCATGTCAGCCTCGATCGGAAAGCCCTTCACGCGCAAGGAAGACCTGCGGCTCGTCACCGGCCGCGGACGTTACAGCGATGACGTGAGCCTAGCCGGCGAGGCCCATGCGGTGTTCGTCCGCTCGCCGCACGCGCACGCGCGAATTCGATCGATCGACACCGCGGCCGCGCGCGCCATGCCGGGCGTTCTCGCGGTGTTGACCGGCGCCGATGTGCTGGCTGACGGACTGAAACCCGTGCCGCATTCGCCGCTGCCGACCAAGCCCTCGGCCGACATTTTTCTGAAAAACCGGGACGGCTCAGCTTACGGTTACGCGCCGCAGGACATCCTTCCCCATGATCGCGTTCGCCACGTCGGCGAGCAGGTGGTGATGGTGGTTGCGGAAAGCGTGAATGCCGCGAAGGATGCCGCGGACCACGTCGTGATCGACTACGAGCCGCTGCCGTCGATCACCGCGACCGCCGCGGCGGCGCAGCCGGGAGCGCCGCAACTCTACGACACGGTCGCCAACACCTGCGTCGATGCCGATGTCGGAAGCGCCGAAGCAGTCGATGCCGCTTTCGCGCGCGCCGCTCATATCGCCAGCCTTCAAACCTGGGTGCAGCGCGTGACCGGTGTGCCGCTCGACGCCCGCGCCGCGATCGGGGTCTACGACCCGGACCGCAAGCGCTACACACTGCACGCCGGCAGCGGGGGTGTCGTCCGGCAGAAGCAGGAGCTGGCCGGCGTTCTGGGCGTTCCCGAGTCCGATGTGCGCGTGGAGTGCGGCGATGTCGGCGGCAACTTCGGCACCCGCAACGCCTTCTACCCGGAATTTGCGCTGGTGGTCTGGGCGGCCAAACGCGTCGGCCGTCCGGTGAAGTGGAGCTGCGAGCGCTCGGAGGCCTTCGCCAGTGATTACCAGGGCCGCGATCAGGTGATCCATGCCGAGCTGGCGCTGGACGGCGATGGCCGCTTTCTCGCTCTGCGCGGCTCGATCATCAGCAACGCGGGCGCACACAGCGTGAAATACGTGCCGCTGGTCAAATGCACGGAGCTGCTGACATCGGTCTATCGCATCCCTGTGGCGCACGTGCGCGCCCGCGCGAGCTTGAGCAACACGCCGCCGACCAATCCTTACCGCAGCGCCGGTCGGCCCGAAGCAATGTTCGTGATCGAGCGGCTGATCGATATCGCCGCGCGGCAGCTCGACATCGACCGCCTCGATCTGCGGCGCCGCAATCTCGTCCGGTCGTCGGAACAGCCCTATGCCAATCCGTTGGGAATGACCTACGACTGCGGTGATTACCGCAAGGCCATGGACCGCGCGCTCACGCTCGCTGATTGGAAGGGATTCGCGAAACGCCGCCGCGAATCCAAGCGAAAGGGCAGGCTCCGCGGACTGGGTATCGCAAACTACATCGAGGCGACCAGTGGCGACCCGCGCGAATACGCCAAGGTCGATGTTCTGCCGGAAGGCCGGATCGACGTCACCGTCGGAACGCTGTCGAGCGGCCAAGGTCACGAGACGAGCTTCGCGCAATGCGTCGCCGAATGGCTCGGCACGACCGTCGACAAGGTGCGGTTGATCCAGGGCGATACCGACATCGTGCCGATTGGCGGCGGTTCTCACTCCGGGCGCTCGATGCGCATGGCTGGCGTGGTGATGGGCAAGGCGTCGGAGTTCGTCATCGCCAAAGCGACGCAGATCGCCGCGCTTGTGCTGGAAACGGACGCGGCCGATGTGACCTTCGCCGACGGCCGCTTCACGGTGAAGGGTACGGACCGTTCCATTGGCTTGTTCGAGGTTGCTGCGGCCGTCAGGCTTCGGAGCGACCTGCCCGAGGATCTCCGCGGTGCGCTGTCGGCGGACTGCAACGAGGTCATCAAGGGGCCTGCCTTTCCGTTCGGCAGCCATGTCTGCGAGGTCGAAGTCGAGCCGGACACGGGCCTTGTGGAGATCGTGCGCTACACCGCGATCGACGATGTCGGCCGGGCCATCAACCCCCTGATCCTGCATGGCCAGACGCACGGTGCCATCGCGCAAGGCGTCGGCCAGGCGTTATGGGAGCACGCGCACTACGATGCGGTCACCGGGCAGCTTCTGACCGGCTCCCTGCTCGACTATGCGATGCCGCGCGCCGACCGGCTGCCGTCATTCGTCACCGAACTCAGTGAGACGCCTGCGCCCGGCAATCCACTGGGGGTGCGGGCTGGCGGCGAAGGAGGTACGACCCCCGCGCTCGGTGTGGTGGTCAACGCCGTGGTGGATGCACTCGGAGAGTGCGGTGTGACCCATCTCGAGATGCCGGTCACACCCGAGCGGGTGTGGCGAGCGATTCAAGCCGGCAAGACGCGGTCCGGCTGACCCTTCACGTGTTTTGGCAGGGTCGTGAGCCCGCGAGTGCGTTTACGCACACCTTCGACGCATCACCACGAAGGGCGGTCGAGCGCGGTTTCAGATTGTCCCATTTCTTCGACGATCCAAGCAGATTTCTTCTGACCGCTTGGATGAATTGAACAAGGATATTCTCCGGTGAGCCGCACGGTTGGTGCGAAGCCTTCACAAGAGGAGACGAGCGCGCACCACCAATGCAGGCGCGGCATTACTCCAACTCCAGGTGATCCCCACTTGTCGTGCCCGGCCTCGACGCCGCCGCCACGAAGGCGCGGAGCGCAGAGCCGATAAAATGACGGAGGACATTATGATCAATTTCCAAACGGCCGCGGCGGCACTGGCGCTGGCGGTTGCAGTGGCGGCCACCGCGACACCGGCGTTGGCGAAGAGCAGCCAGCGCGGTCACAATGCGCGAGCCCAGGCGGTCGAAACCGTGAGCGATGAAGGCGTGTCGGCCGCGCGCGCCAAGGCGCTGCGTGAGTGCAGCGGTCGCATCGCGGGGTTCAAGGGCTACAACCAGATGAGCACGCCGCTCGCTCAGTATCGGACCTGCATGGAGCAACACGGCGAGCCGGAGTAAGGCTCGTAGGGATGCACGCGCGGTGCGCAATCTGAAGCTTGTGCGGTTCGAGAGCTACTGCGACCCCTCGAGCCCGAGCTTGCGCACCAGCGTGCCCCATTTCTCGCCTTCGGCCTTGATGTAGGCGATCTGGCTTTCCACCGGCGCGACATCGAGCGGGATCAGCCCGACATCCGCGACCTTCTTGCGGATGTCAGGGGTCTCCATGATGCGCTTCATCTCGGCGTGAAGCTTCGTCACGACCTCGGGCGGTGTGCCGGCGGGTGCCAGCAGCACGTGCCACGACACCGTCTCGAAGTCGGGCGCACCGACCGCTTCGCCGAACGGCGGCAGGTCGGGCACGGTCGGAAGCCGCGTCGATGACGACACCGCGAGCGCGCGGAGCTTGCCGTCGTGAATGAGCGGCAGCGATGCGCCGGCTTCGACAAAGCCCATGGCCACATGCCCAGCCGCGATGTCGGCGATCGACTGCGGGCTGTTGCGATAGGGTACATGCGCGAGATCGATGCCGAAGCGCTGCTTCATGTATTCGGCGGACAGATGCGGCGCGCCGCCGACGCCCGACGACGAATAGCTGAGCTGGCCCGGCCGTTCCTTGACGTACTTGATGAGTTCGGGGACCGAGTGGATCGGCAGCTTCGGGTCGACCACCAGAATGAACGGCGACTTCACATAGAGCGCGATCGGGATGAAGTCTTTCAGCGGATCGTAGGGCGCGCTCTTGAGCAAGGTCGGCCGGATCGCCATCACGGCGCTGGTCGCGACGATCAGCGTGGAGCCGTCGGCCGGCGCGGCCTTCAGCGCCGCGATGCCGGCAAGGCCCGCGCTGCCCGGCTTGTTCTCGACCACCACCGGCTTGCCGAGGCTCTGCGACAGCTGCTCGGCATAGAGCCGCACCGTGACGTCGAGCCCGGTGCCGGCCGCGAGCAGCGGCATGATGGTGATGGACTTGCTTGGGAACGTGTCGGCATTGGCTGGAGCGCCGAACGCGATCAAGGCCAACGCAAGCGGCAGCAGCCGCCTGAAGAGCAATCGCATAGTGAAAATCCCCGGCATGAGGACACGCCGGGGAAGGGTAGGTTCAGCCGTTCAAGCCGGCAAGGCGGCCGTCAGGCCGCCACTCAGAAAACGAGGCGCTTACGCGGCCTTCTTCTCCAGGTCCTGCTTCCACTGGCCCTTGGAGGCGAGGCCGTTCATCGCGGCGCGATGCGCGAACACGCGCTGCGCCGCGGCGACGTTCTCGGTCTTGCCCGACCAGGCCTTCTGCGGCGCGTGCTGCAGCGCGCGGCCGTACGAGAAGGTGAGGTGCCAGGGCAGCCCGCCGATCTTGTTCATGGTGTCGAGATGCGCGGTCGCCTCCTCGTCGGACTGGCCGCCCGACAGGAACGCGATGCCCGGCACCGCGCCCGGCACGCAATTCTTCAGCATGCGCACGGTCTTCTCCGCGACCTCGTCGACGCCGGCGCGCTTGCCGTTCTTCTTGCCCGAGATCGCCATGTTCGGCTTCAGCACGATGCCTTCGAGCGGAACGCGCTGGTGGAACAGCTCTTCGAACTGGGCCTTGAGCACCGCGGTGGTGACTTCGTAACAGCGGTCGATGTCGTGATCGCCGTCCATCAGCACCTCGGGCTCGACGATCGGCACGATCTGGGCGGCCTGGCACAGCGCCGCGTAACGGGCCAGCGCGTGGGTGTTGGTGCGGATCGCCGCAGTGGTCGGGATGCCCGCCGCGATGTCGATCACGGCGCGCCATTTCGCAAAGCGCGCGCCCTGGTCGTAGTATTTCTTCAGCCGCTCAGCGAGCTTGTCGAGGCCGACCGTGATGGTCTCGCCCGGGCAGCCCGGCAGGGGCTGCACGCCCTCGTCGACCTTGATGCCCGGGATCGAGCCGGCCTTCTTGATGATGTCGACCAGCGGCGTGCCGTCCTTGGCCTTCTGCCAGATAGTCTCGTCATAGAGGATGACGCCGGAGATGTTCTTCATGCCCTCCGAGCGGAACAGCATCTCGCGATAGTCGCGGCGGTTGTCCTCGGTCGACTCCACATTGATGGCGTCGAACCGCTTCTTGATGGTGCCTGAGGACTCGTCGGCGGCCAGAATGCCCTTGCCGGACGCGACCATGGCTTCCGCGACTTTGTTGAGGTCTGCGAGATTCATCGCATGCTCCCTGATGCCTGTGGGTAGTGACCCTGAAACGATTTTCGGCGCTGTCGGTTGCGCCGCAATGACGCCGTTGGGGCTATTTTTGCCTCAACACCTCGACGCCGGGCAAGGGCTTGCCCTCCATCCACTCCAGAAACGCACCGCCGGCGGTGGAAACATAGGTGAATTGGTTACCGACCCCTGCGACATTCAGTGCCGCCACAGTGTCGCCACCGCCTGCCACCGAAACGAGCTTGCCGGCCTTGGTCCGCGCCGCGGCGTATTTGGCCAGCGCCACGGTGGCCTTGTCGAACGGCTGCAGCTCGAAGGCGCCGACCGGGCCGTTCCACACCAGGGTAGCGGCGTCGTCCAGCGCGCCTTTGATCCGCTCCACCGACTGGTCGCCGATGTCGAGCATCATGCCGTCGGCCGGGATGGCGTCGACGCCATAGAGGTGCGACGGGGCATTGGCGGCGAAATGGAACGCCACCACGGCGTCGACCGGCAGGATGATGGCGCAGCCCGCGCCCTCGGCCTTGTCCAGGATGCGGCGGGCGGTGTCAGCGAGGTCCTTCTCGACCAGCGACTTGCCGACGTTGAGCCCTTGCGCGTGCAGGAAGGTGTTGGCCATGGCGCCGCCGATCACCAGGCCCTGCACCTTGGTGATCAGGTTTTCCAGGAGGTCGAGCTTGGTCGAGACCTTGGCGCCGCCGACGATCGCAACCACCGGCCGCGCAGGTTTGCCCAGCGCCTTGTCGAGCGCCTCGAGCTCGGCCTGCATGGTGCGGCCCGCATAGGCCGGCAGCTTGTGCCCGAGCCCCTCGGTCGAGGCGTGGGCGCGGTGCGCCGCCGAGAACGCGTCGTTGACCCAGAGGTCGCCGAGCTTGGCGAGCTCCGCGACAAATGTCGGATCGTTCTTCTCTTCGCCTTTGTGGAAACGGGTGTTCTCCAGGCACAGGATATCGCCGGGCTTCATCGCCGCGACCGCGGCCGCGGCCTTCTCGCCGATGCAGTCTTCGGCGAAGGCAACGTGGCGCTTGGTGATATGCGCGACGGCCGCGGCGACCGGCTTGAGGGATTCCTTCGGGTCCGGGCCCTTCGGCCGGCCGAAATGCGCCAGGATGATCACCTTGCCGCCCTTGTCGGCGAGCTCGGTGATGGTCGGCGCAACGCGCTCGATGCGCGTCGCGTCAGTGACCTGGCCGTTCTCCATCGGTACGTTGAGGTCGACGCGCAACAGGACGCGCTTGCCCTTCACGTCTGCCTGATCGAGCGTGCGGAACGAACTCATGATCGCGCCACCTTCAGCAGCGGATCAGATCAGCTTGCCCATCGCCACGGCCGTATCGGCCATGCGGTTGGAGAAGCCCCACTCGTTATCATACCAGGACATCACCCGCACCAGCGTGCCGTCCATGACCTTGGTCTGGTCCATGTGGAAGATCGAGCTGTGCGGATCGTGGTTGAAGTCGCCCGAGACGTTCGGATCGTTGGTGTAGCTGAGGATGCCCTTGAGCTGCTGCTCGGCGGCGCGCTTCATCGCGCCGTTGATCTCGTCCTTGTTGGTGGCCTTCTTGGCCACGAACTTGAAATCGATCACCGAGACGTTCGGCGTCGGCACGCGGATCGAGACGCCGTCGAGCTTGCCGTTCAGCTCGGGCAGCACGAGGCCCACGGCCTTGGCGGCGCCGGTCGACGTCGGGATCATGTTCAGCGCCGCGGCGCGGGCGCGATAGAGATCCTTGTGCATCGTGTCGAGCGTCGGCTGGTCGCCCGTGTACGAATGGATCGTCGTCATGAAGCCCTTGTCGATGCCGACCGCATCGTTGAGCACCTTGGCGACCGGGGCGAGGCAGTTGGTCGTGCACGACGCGTTGGAGACGATCTTGTGGTCCTTGGTCAGCTTGTCGTGGTTGACGCCGAACACGACGGTCAGGTCGGCGCCGTCGGCCGGGGCCGAGACCAGCACGCGCTTGGCGCCCGCGGTCAGGTGCGCCGAGGCCTTGTCCTTGGCGGTGAAGATGCCGGTGCACTCCAGCGCGATGTCGACGCCGAGGTCCTTCCAGGGCAGCTTCGAGGGGTCGCGCTCGGCCGTCACCTTGATGGCGCCGTTGCCGAGGCTGATGGTGTCGCCCTTGACCGTGACGGTGCCGGGGAAGCGGCCGTGCACGCTGTCGTAGCGGAGCAGGTGGGCGTTGGTCTCGACCGGTCCGAGATCGTTAATGCCGACGACCTCGATGTCGTGGCGGCCTGCTTCGGCAATGGCACGCAGCACGTTGCGGCCGATCCGGCCAAATCCGTTGATCGCTACCCGGACAGTCATGTTCGCTCCCGCTTGAGAATGGTCACGCCCGCCCAGAGCATCCGCAGCCCTACAGATAGGACGCGAACGGCCGGGTTTTAGCCCGGCCGTGACGAAGAAAAGAACCTAGGCTGAGCCGGTTGTTATCACCTTTTCCCCAGCCGGCTCAACGCGGCATCGGCCACCTTCGCGGCCGTTATGCCGAAATGGTTATACAGCTCCTTGTAGGGCGCGCTGGCGCCGAAGCTGCTCATTCCCACGAAGATACCGTCGGAGCCGATGATGGCGTCCCAGCCCTGCCGGACCGCGGCCTCGACGCCGACCTTCACCGGGGCGTCGCCGATCACCGCGCGGCGGACCTCGTCCGGGGCCGCCTGGAACAGCTCGAAACAGGGCACCGAGACCACGCGGGCGGGGACGCCCTTGGCGGCCAGGAGCTTCTGGGCCTCCATGGCGATCGCGACCTCCGAGCCGGTGGCGAAGATCGAGACCTCCGCCTTGCCCTCGGCCGGGGAAGCCTCATAGGCGCCATTCACGCATTTGTTGCGCTCGTCGAGCTGCCGCCGGAACTGCGGCAGGTTCTGGCGGGTCAGCGCCAGCACGCTCGGGGTCTCGCGGCCCTCGAGCGCCAGCTGCCAGCACTCGGCGGTCTCGACCGCGTCGGCCGGGCGGAACACGTTGAGGTTCGGAATGCAGCGGAGCGCCGCCAGGTGCTCGACCGGCTGGTGGGTGGGGCCGTCTTCGCCCAGCCCGATCGAGTCGTGGGTCATCACATGGATCACCCGCTCGCCCATCAGCGCGGCCAGCCGGATCGACGGCCGGCAGTAGTCGGAGAACACCAGGAAGGTGCCGCTGTAGGGGATGATGCCGCCATGCAGCGCCATGCCGTTCATGGCCGCAGCCATGCCGTGCTCGCGGATGCCCCAATGCACGAAGCGTCCCGAGAAGTCGGTCGGCGTGATCGCCTTCATCGACTTGGTCCGGGTGTTGTTGGAGCCGGTGAGGTCGGCGGAGCCGCCGATCATCTCCGGCACCGCCGGGATGATGCTCTCCAGCGCGAACTCGCAGGCCGTGCGGGTCGCGATCTCTTTCGGCTCGGCGTGGAGCTTTTCCTTCACCTGGCGGATCGCAGCGTTCAGCGTGCCCGGCAGGTCGCCGCGCATGCGGCGCTCGAACTCGGCGCGCTTGTCGGCGGGGAGCGCTGCGAGGCGCTTGTCCCAGGCGGCGCGGGCGCTCTTCGAGCGCTGGCCGGCCGCACGCCATTGCGTCAGCAGGTCGGCCGGGATCGCAAACGGCGCCTCGCTCCAGCCGAGCTTCTCGCGCGCGCCCTTGATCTCGTCGGCGCCGAGCGGCGAGCCGTGCGAGGACGACTTGCCCGCCTTGGTCGGCGCGCCATAGCCGATGGTGGTCTTGCAGGCGATCATGGTCGGCTTGTCGGAATGCCGCGCCCGCTCGATCGCTTCGGCGATCGCCGCGGGATCATGGCCGTCGACCCGCGAGGCGTTCCAGCCGCAGGCCTCGAAGCGCTTCACCTGGTCGACCGAGTCGGACAGCGACAGCGGCCCGTCGATCGAGATGCCGTTGTCGTCGAACAGCACGATCAGCTTGTTGAGCTTGAGATGCCCGGCGAGCGCGATGGCCTCCTGGCTGATGCCCTCCATCAGGTCGCCGTCCGAGGCGATCACGAAGGTGGCATGGTTCACGATCTCGTCGCCGAATTCGGTTGCGAGATGCCGCTCCGCCATCGCCATGCCGACCGCGTTGGCGATGCCCTGGCCGAGCGGGCCCGTGGTCGTCTCGACACCCTCGGTGATGAAGTTCTCCGGATGGCCCGGCGTCATGGAACCGAGCTGGCGGAACTTCTTGATCTCGTCGAGCGTCACCGACTGGTAGCCCAGCAGATAAAGCGCCGCGTAGATCAGCATCGAGCCGTGGCCGGCCGACAGCACGAAGCGGTCGCGGTCCGGCCATTTCGGATCGGCGGGGTCGAACTTCATCGCCTGGGTGAACAGCACGGTCGCGATATCGGCCGCGCCCATCGGCAGGCCGGGATGGCCGGATTTGGCCTGTTCCACGGCGTCCATCGCGAGCGCGCGGATCGTGTTGGCCATGCGGTCGTGTTCGGCGCGGGTCATTGCCGCAATCATGTCCACTCCATCACCGTTGCGCGACGTGGTCGCGACGGCGGTCGTCGATGCTGCTGTGCTCATGGGATCCTGTCCGGATGGCCGCTGGATACCACGGTCTGGCGGCGAGTCCAATCAATGGGCGCGGCTGCATACGCATCATGCACAGGCGCTCGAAAACCCAGGGATAACGTGGCTTTGCGGCGTTGACGGCAAGGTCACGCAGCATCTAAAGTTTCGCTCCTACGCTATTGCCGACTCAATGGTTTTCAGCGCGCCATGTGCCGTTTTGGCCCAGTGCAGAACCCGTCGAGAGAAGGTCGGCCCAACTGAACGATACGATGACCGAACAGACCGCGATCGAGCAGGCGACCCGGCGTTTGACGCAGGCGCTGGATGCCCTCGATGCGGCCGTCGAACGCCGCGTCGACGGCGACAAGGGCACCTCCGCGCTGAGCCAACAGGTCCATGTGCTGGCCGCCGACCGCTCCAAGCTCGCCGCCGATCTCGATACCGCGGTGGCGCGCAGCCGCAGCCTGGAATCGCAGAACCGCGACATCGCCCGCCGGATCGATGCCGCGATGGAGAACATCCGGCTCGTGCTCGAGTCGAATGATTGATGTGAGCGTGCCGTGGCGCAGGTGAACGTCACCATCAATGGTCGCCAGTATCGCATGGCCTGCGAGGACGGCCAGGAAGACCATCTGCGCCAGCTCGCCAAGGAGCTCGACGACCGCATCAACTCGCTGCGCGGCCAGTTCGGCGAGATCGGCGACTCGCGGCTCGTGGTAATGGCGGCGCTGATGATCGCCGACGATGTGGTCGAGATTCGCAAGAAGATGCGACGGCTCGAACAGGAGATGGAGGCGCTGCAGGACGCGCGCGGCGCCGCAGCCGAGCGGGCGCAGGCGACGCAGGCCGCGCTGATCGCGGCCTTTACCTCGGCGGCCGAGCGAATCGAAGGCATGGCGAAGAAGCTCAACCAGCCGCCGCCGGGCGATGGCCCGGCGCAGGGCTGACGCACAGGGCTGACAAGCAAGAGCAACGATTTCGTCCGCCCCACTTTCAGTGTGTCGTCGGAACCACTACATTGGAGTCGCGGGGCTGTGGGGTGCGTTTGAGGTAAATTCCCCGGGGCCTTACGATCCTGAAGGGAGCTGTCCCTGGCCTGGTCCCTGGACCGGGTCACATGGCGCCCACCTACTTATGTAGGTTCCCGGGATCACAACTTCGACGGCCACTGCGGCTCCGCACTTTTTCTTGCTCTGGCCTCATCTCCTCCCACCTGCGGCGAAGGTTTCCGGAACGAATTCGCCCTGCGCCGGTTGTAGGACGCGTCCACGAAGCCGGGATTTCTGATGTTGAAGCTTGTGCAGGCCGTTCTCAGCTATTTTCTCGATACCGAAAACCACCAGCTTCTGATGCGGCGGCACGAAGCCTATCAACGTCAGCAGCGCTGGCTCGAATATCTCAAGTGACCCTGCGGAAGACCGACGCGACGGCGAAATGCCCCGCGTGCGGCGGCGTCATGAAGATCACGATGATCGAGCCGCTTCCGGCTGAGCCCAACATGATGCAGCACACGTTCGTCTGCGAAGCGTGCGCGCATGTGGCGAAGTTCAAATTCCCGAAGGGCTAGCTTCGTCCACGGTTTGTTTATTCCGGATACACGACCGGCTGTTGCGGGCTTCGGATCAGGGCAAATCGTGGCCGGTCAGCGCCAGGCGCTCTCGTTCTTGCGCTCGTAGTCGCTGAAGGCCTTGGACAGGCCGAGCAGAACCTCAGCCGAGGTCTCGAACATCGCTTTCAGCTGCGGCTCATCCATATTGTCGATGTCTTCGCGCAGATGCGCGACGGTCTCGGTGAGACGTTGTTTTATCTTCTGGGTGTGATGGCGGGGATCGCGGTCGGTGGTGCTTGCCATGGAATTCTCCATTGAGGATACGCACCCCTCCGCCGACACGACCGGCTTGGGCCTAACCGCCAGAGGCGACCGGAGTTCCTGCGATCCGCCCTTCCGGGCACATGGCCGCTCATATAGCGTTGCGTCTCCTTGCACCGGGCGCACCGACATGACGCCTGGGCGGTTCCAGGGGAGGGCGCGATGAAATTTCACCGCCGTCGATTTCTGCAAGGCGTTGCAGGCGCTGCGGCCTTGCTCGCGGCTCCGCGCATCGCGTTCGCGCAAAGCTATCCGACCAAGCCGGTGCATCTGATCGTCGGCTTCCCGGCCGGCGGTCCGGCCGACATCGCGGCGCGACTGACCGCCGAATGGCTGTCACAACGGCTCGGCCAACAGGTCATCGTCGAGAACCGGCCGGGCGCCGCGACCAACATTGCGACCGAGGCGGTCATCCGCGCGCCGGCCGACGGCTACACGCTCTTGTTCTCGATGGTCTCCAACGCCATCAACCAGACGCTCTACAGCGCGATGAATTTCAACTTCGTCCGCGACACCGCGCCAGTCGGAAGCCTGATGCGGTCGCCGGGCGTGATGCTGGTGAATCCGGGGATGCCGGCGACGCTGCCCGAGTTCATCGCCTATGCGAAGGCCAATCCCGGCAAGATCAACATGTCGTCGGCCGGTCCCGGCACCGTGCCGCACATCTACGGCGAGCTGTTCAAGATTGCGACCGGCACCGACATGGTGCTGGTGCATTATCGCGGCGCCGGGCCTGCGATGCCCGACATCATCAGCGGCCGCATCCAGGTGATGTTCGACTCGGTGCCGTCGGCGATCCAGCAGGTCAGGGCCGGCAAGCTGCGCCCGCTCGGCGTGACGACCGCGACGCGGCTCGACGTGCTGCCCGATGTGCCGGCCATCGCCGAATTCGTGCCGGGCTATGAGGCGAGCAACTGGTACGGCATCATTGCGCCGAAGGACACGCCGGCCGCGATCGTCGAGCGGCTCAACCGGGAGATCAATGCGATCCTGGCCGATCCGCAGGCCAAGGCGCGTATCGCCGACATGGGCGCGTCGCCGTTCGGGGGCTCGTCCGCCGACTTTGCCAAGTTCATTGCCGAGGACACCGAGCGGTGGGGCAAGGTCATCCGCGCCGCCAACATCAAGCCGGAGTGAGCCCCATGAAACTTCCACGCCGGCAATTTCTGCATCTCGCTGCTGGCGCCGTCGCGCTTCCGGCCGTGTTGCGAGCGGCTCGCGCAGAAGACCGTCCGCCTCAGCCGGGACCGCAAGGCAAGACGCTCGCCGAGCGGCTGGCCGCCTATGCGCACGAGCTGCGTTATGACGATCTCGATGCCGACACGATCGAGCGGGTCAAATCGCACATCATCGATTCGCTCGGCTGCGGGCTTGCTGCGTTCGATGAGAAGCCGGTGCGCATCTGCCGCGACGTCGCGCTATCCAACGGCAGCGGCGCCGCGACCGTGATCGGCACGACACGCCGCGTCGCGCCCGACCTTGCGGCCTTCGCCAACGATGCCGCGGTCCGCTATCTTGACCTGAACGACGCCTATGTGGCGAGCGTCACCGGCCATCCGAGCGACACCATCCCGGCCTGTCTGGCGGTGGCCGAAGCCGAGCGCGCGACGCCCGCGGAGCTCTTCACCGCGATCGTGCTCGCCTACGAGATCAACTGCCGGCTGATCGACGCCTTCGACATCAGCACCCGCGGCTGGGACGTGCCGGTGTTCAACCTGCCGGCCGTGGCGCTCGCGGCCGGCAAGCTGATGAAGCTTCCGCCCGAGAAGCTCGCGCAGGCCGTCAACCTTTCGCTCAACGATCATATCCCGATGGGGCAGACCCGGACGCAGGTGCTGTCCGACTGGAAGGGCGTCGCCTCGGCCGAAGCGGGGCGCAACGGCATCTTCGCCGCCATGCTGGCGCGCGGCGGGCTCACGGGGCCTGCGCCGATCTTCGAAGGGCGGCTCGGCTTCTTCAAGCTGGTCGCGGCTCCGGCCGAGGTCGATGTCGGTGGCTTCGGCCGGCGCGGCGTGCCGTTCCGCATCCATCAATGCGGCATGAAATCTTATCCGGCGCATGTTTCGGCCCAGACGACGGTGCCGGCCGCCATCGCGCTGGCCAGGGAGATCGGCAATCTCGACCGCGTCACGGCGATCGAGATCGGCACCACCCGCCGCGGCTATCAGATGGCCGGCAGCGGCGCGGAGAAATGGGCGCCGGAATCGAAAGAGACCGCGGATCACAGCCTGCCCTACATCGCGACGCGGGCCATGTTCGATGGCGACATCGACAACGACAGCTACGCGCCGGAGAAGCTCCGTGATCCGCGCGTGCTCGCCTTCATGCGCAAGATCACCGTGAAGGAAGATCCCGCCTTCGCGACGATCACGGTCAGCGTGCCGCCGACGCGGCTGACGGCGACGCTCGATGACGGGCGGCACGTGACGAACCTCGTCGACCGCATGCCGGGCTTTCCGGGGCAGCCGATCAGCCGGGCCGATGTCGAGCGGAAGTTCCGCAGCAACATCGGCAAGCGCTGGCCGCAGAGCCGCACCGATGCGGTGCTGAAAGCGCTGTGGGATGTCGACCGGACCGACGATCTGTCGGCTTTGCTCGGCGGGCTGTCGCTGTCGTCCTAACGCCCGCGCTTAAACAGCCGGTCCGATGCGAGCCGTGCGCCGTCGCGGAGGCTTGCGAACTTGGCCCAGACCACGTCCTCGGCGACGCGGCCCCAGCCCGCTGACGTGTCGAAACCGCAATCGGTCCCGGCCAGCACGCGCGACGGATCGCCGACCACGGCCGCGACGCGCTCGATCCGGTCGGCCACCACCTCGGGATGCTCGACGAAATTGGTTAGGCTGTCGATGACGCCCGCCACCAGAACCTGATCGTCCTTGAGCGGGCGTTTGGCGAAGCATTTGAATTCGTGGGCATGGCGCGGATTGGCGAACGGCAGCACGAAGCCGCCGACATTGGCCTGCTGTAAGGCCGGCAAGATGTCTTCGAGCGGCACGTCGGCGTCGTGCGGCGATTCCGAGTTGCCCCAGCACACATGCAGGCGGACGCGGTCGTTCGGCACGTTGCGGATCGCCTGGTTGATGGTCGCGACCACCTGCTCGACGAAGGCGACGAACGCTGAAACCGGCTGGTCCTTGTAGGTGATGTGGCGTTCGAGGGCTAGGTCGGGCGCATCGATCTGCAGCAGCAAGCCGTTTTTGACGATCGCCTCGTATTCGACCTGCAGCGCTTTGCCGAGCGCCGCCAGATAGCTCGCAAGGCTGTCGTAATGCTCGTTCTTCACTGCCGCGGCGAGGATGCCGGGCGAGGGCGCGCTCATGAACGGCTCGGCAAAGACACCCGGGTTTTCCTTGAGCACCGCGTTGAAATCGCGGCATTCGTCATTGATGGCGCGCTCGTCGAGATAGCGGATGTCGCCGATCGCCTTCGGCAGGCCGCCGAGCGCCGAGACCTGGGTCTTGCTGGCGTGCTGCTCGATCCACATCCGCTTGAACTCCGGATAGCGGTCGACGTCGGCGCGCGACGGCCGTTCCCAGCTGCCGCCGAGCCCCGACAGCCGCTGCTTGAGATAGAGAAAGAACGAATCGCGCTGCTGCTCGCCGTTGTTGCCCACGTCAATTCCAGCATCCCGCTGCTTGCGCACGATCGCCCGCACGGCCTCGCGACCGGCGCGATCGATCTCGGCGGCATCGACCTTGTCGCCGCGGGCGCGCGCCGCATAGAGCAGCGTCAGCTCGCGCGGCCGCGGCAGGCTGCCGGTGTGGGTGGTCAGTATTCTCGACGTGCTGCGCTGCATGGGACGGTTCTTCTTCTCATCGCGACATATGGTGGGGCAGCCAAAGCGCCAGATCGGGCCACAGGATCACCAGCGCCAGCACCACGAACATCGTCAGATGGAACGGGATGGTGCCGAGGATCACCTCGGAGAGCTTGCCGTCCCAGATGCTCTGGATGACGAACAGGTTGATGCCGATCGGCGGCGAGATCTGGCCGAGCTCGACGAACAGCACGAGCACGACGCCGAACAGCAGCGGATCGATGCCGTAATTCGGCAGCACCGGAAAGATCAGCGGCACCGTGATCACGATCATGCCGAGACTTTCGATCAGGCAGCCGAGCACGGTGTAGAGCACGAACAGCGCGAGGAAGAATTCCAGCCGCGACAGGTGCAGGCCGACGATGAACTCCGTCACCTTCTCGCCCACGCCCGCGAAGCTGATCGCATAGGAGAACACATAGGCCGTGAAGATGATGAGCAGGATGTTTCCGGAAAACCGGATCGTCGAGTACATCGCCTCGATCACGCCGCGCAGCGTGAGATCGCCGAAGGTGGCGCCCAGCACGATCGCCAGCAGACAGCCGATGGTCGCGCCCTCGGTCGTGGTGACGAGGCCAGCATAGATGCCGCCGAGCGTGCCGGCGATCAGGATGGCGAAGGGCAGCACATCGGCCAGCGCGCGGATCAGCTCCGGCAGCGAGCGCGGTCCGGACTCGCGCGGTGCCACGGTGGGGACGGCGAGCGCATGAGCGCCGATATAGACCATGAAGCACGCCGTCATGATCAGGCCGGGGATGAGGCCCGCCATGAACAGCTTCGGCACCGAGGTCTCGGTGAACGTGCCGTAGACGATCATGCCGAAGCTCGGCGGCAAGAGGATGCCGAGCGTGCCGCCGGCCGCGAGCGATCCTGCCGCGAGGCGGCGGTCGTATTTGCGCTGAACGAGTTGCGGCAGCGCCACGCCGCCGATCGACGCCGCCGTCGCGATGCTCGAGCCGCTCACCGAGGCGAAGATCGCGCAGCCCGCGATGTTGGTCTGCAGCAGCCCGCCAGGGAGCCGCGCCACGAGCTTGGCCAGGCCGGTATAGATGCGGCTGCTCAAGCCGCTGACGCGCAGGATCTCGGCCATCAGCATGAACAGCGGCACGCAGGTCAGCACGAAGCTGTTCATGCTGCCCCAGCTCACGAGCCCGAGGCTGTTGAGGGCCGGCAGGCCGCCCTGCATCAGCAGATAGGCCATCGCCGGAACCGCGATCGCGAACGGCACCGCCATGCCGCTCGCGAGCAGGACCAGGAAGAACGCGAAGGTGACGACGATCTGGACGTCGGGGCTCACTTCAAGCCCTCCGTCGCGCCGTCTTGAGCGCTCCAGGCGGCGCGCACGCGGACCACGTTGGCCGCGAGCGTGCGCACCATGGCAAAGCACATCGCCGCCGTGCCGAGCACCATCACGGCCTGCGGGATCCAGAGCGGTGTCGCCAGATAGGTCGGCGCCCGGTCGCCGAACCGGTACGACGTGAGCTCGAACCGCGAGAGCTGCCACAGCAGCAGCACGCAGAACGTGAACGACAGCAGATCGAAGATCACGTGCGACACCGCGCGGGCGAACGGCGAAAGGCGGGACTGCACCAGCTCGACATGGTGGAAGCTGTCGCTGATCTGGCACACCGGCAGGCTGACGAAGGTGATTACCACCAGCATGTAGCCGCCGAGCTCATCCGAAATTTCGAACGAGAAGTTGAGCAGTGACCGCGTCAGGATGTCGGTGCCGATCACGACCAGCATCACGACCAGCGCCGCGACGCAGGCGATCTTGCAGGTCCGTTCGACAATGCTTTCCTTGAGCCCGCGCGCAGACGCATGCGCGCGGCCCTGCTCGATCTCTGCCATCGGTCTATCGTCCGAGCGCAGCCCGGACCTTGGTCAGTGCCTCGGTGACCTCCGGCCCGCGCGATTTCGCCCAGTCGGCCCAGTACGGCTTCATGGCATCGACCGCGCGCGCATTCTCCTCCGGGGTCGCCTTGGTGAAGGTGTAACCCGCCTCGGTCAGCACCTTCACGGAGTCCGCTTCCTCCTTCTGCATCGTCTCCTGGTCCCAGCGCGCCGCGTCCTCGGCGGTCTTGCGGAGCTTGCCCTGCAGGTCGGGCGAGAGCTTGTTGAAGGCGTCGGCGTTGGCGATGAAATAGGAGTTGTTGACGTTGATGATCAGGACGTAGCCGTATTTGAGCAGGTCCTTCCACAGCACGGCGCCGACGCCGGCCGTGAAGATGCCGTCGACCACGCCGCGGTCGAGCGCCGATGGCACCTCCGGAGCGCTCATCGTGATCGAGGTGCCGCCGAAGCTCCTAACGAACTCGCCCTGTTCGGGCTGCGCGACACGAAGCTTCAGGCCCTTGATGTCGGCGAGCGAGGTGATCTTCTTGCGCCCCCACATGAACTGCAGCGGATAGGTGTACGAGGCGAGCAGCACCGAGCCTTTCTCCCGGTAGGCCTTCTCGATGTACGGCTTGAGCACCGCATCGGCCTTGGTGAAATCGTCGTAGGATTGGATGAGCATCGGCAGCCGCAGGATGCCGGCAACCGGAATGTTTCCCGAATTGAACAGGTCGTCGCCGATCTGCACGACGTTGCCGCCGACCGCCTGGGTGATGTTGCTGGCGTTGATCTGCAGCGTGCCGGCGAGATGCAGCCGCACCTTGAGCTCGCCGCCGGTCGCCTTGTCGATCTCCTCGGTGAACAGCTTGGCGCCGCGCGACGTCGCGAAGTTCGGCGCCGACTGGTGCATGTAGAAGTTCCAGTTTTCCGCGGCGGGCGCCCGCCCACCGGATAGGAACACCGCACCCAGCGCCAGACATAATGTCGCGGCGAGCGAACGGACCACGGGTTTCAGGTTTTGCTCGAGCATGGCAGCCTCCCCACGACATCGCCCGGCATGGCGGCGACTGTCGAATGTCGTTTCGTTGATTTTTTGCAGAACGATTTTTTGTCGCGGGAGCCTAAGAACGCCTCATGGGGCTGTCAACGGACAGGCCTTCGGTGCAGGCGCGCAGCAGATGCGCGAAGCACTCACTCCGTTGCCCACGCCGGCCTGCAATGTCCGCATTGGGCCGCAAGCAATTTCATGAGACACGCAGCGCTCGCCTCGGCGGCTTCGTTCGGCGGGCTTCGCTGCGGTCATATCCGCAAAGTGGTGCGTGGATTACCGTCCCCATCCAACCTTGCACGCGCGGGTGGTGTCTGGTTTGAATAGGGTGGGCAGGGGCAAGACTTCCTATGAGATACGCCGCAAGGGCGCTGCGGCTGGTTTTGGCAGCCACCGCTGGGTGTTGGACGTTGCCCTCATGGGCCGCGGAGGGCACCACTGTGGCGGGGCCGATCGGCGGCACCGACATGCGCTCGGCATTTCTGCCGCGGCCCGGGCTTTATGGCGCGATTATCGGCGTCGGCGCGACGTCCAGCCGGATCAATGACGGTTCGGGACAGCCAAGGGCCGGGCTGAATGCGGTCGACATCGACACGATCAGCGCGGGCGCGGCTTTTTTGTATGTGCCGGACTTCAAGCTGTTCGACGGTTCCATCGGGTTCTTCGGTACGGTCGGCACCGGACAGATCTGCGGACAGATCGTGTCGGCGAATCCGTCACGCTGCCGGACGGACGTCGGCGACCCCTATGTCGAGATGTCCTGGTCCCGTTTCTTCGGCGTCACGCGGCCCTCGTCCGACAAGACTGCCCCGCCGATCAGGGAAGGACTGGCCGTCGCCACTGGGCTCGGCGCCGTGCTGCCGCTCGGCTCTTATGATCAGAAAATTCAAGCCAGCAACGGCATCAACGTCGGCAACAACATTTTTGACGTCGCGCCGTCGATCGCCTTCACCTATACCACGCCGGCGCTGATCGCCGAAGGCACCGAGTTCAGCACCAAGATCTATCTGAACAATTACCGCACCAATCCGGAGACCCACTACAAGAGCGGCTCGAACATCGATGTCGATTTCGGAATCTCGGAGCATATCGGGCGCTGGCAGATCGGCGCCGCGGGATATTATCTGCGCCAGCTCGCCGACGACCGGCGGTCCGGTGTTCCGGTTGCGCCCGATGGCCGGCGGGCGGAAGTGATGAGCCTCGGCCCCGTCGTCGCCTACGACATCCCCGAAGCCGCCGCGTCAATCAAGTTCAAGGTGCGGCGCTCCGTGTTTGCCTACAACACCGCGATTGTGACGACGTTCATCGTCGGCTTTGCGAAGAAACTGTACTAGCGCATTTTCTACGCACGTTGCGCCAACCACCGCTGTCATGCCCGGCGGGTCATGTCTCAGCTTGAAATGGGACGGGCTTCGCTAGCGTCCGGGCAATGGGTCAGCCCGGTTTCCTCCGTCATGACCAAGATGCCGGTTTTCAAAATGGACGCCCATTCTGCAGCCGGATAGTCAGCCGAGTATTCCCCGGCATCCACGTCACAAAGCACCGTCGCGACCCTTCCATCCAGCAGCACCTTATCGCCCGGCTTCATCGCAAATCCCCACGCCGCGCGTCATTCACTTGAGCGGCACCAGCGGCGGCTCGTCGCCCGGCTTGCCGGCAGCCTGCTGCACGATCAGCGCCTTCGACACCAGATCGTAGTAGCCGGTGATGCCGATCAGATCCATGATGCCGCGCTCGCCGAAATGGGCCAGCGCCTTCTTGAACGTCGCGTCGCTGACGTTCTTGTCGCGATACATCTCCTGGCAGAAATCATAAAGCGCGGCCTCGTCGTCCTTCATGCCTTGCGGCCGGTTGCCCGCGCCGAGATCGACGAGGATCTGCCGCTCGAGGCCGCCTTTGACGGCCAGCGGATAATGCGCCCGCCATTCATAAAGCTGCGACCGCTGCCGCGCCGTGATCATGATCGCGAATTCGCTCAGGCGCGGCGGCAGCGAGGTGTTGAAGCGGACGAAGTCGCTCACCTGCAGCAGCAGGACGCCGAGCGCAGGACTGCGCGCATAGGCGTTGAACGGCCCGCCGTTGATCCGGCTGTTGCGCGGCGGCGTCGACAGCATCGTCGCCATCTTCTGCTGGTCCGCCGACAGCTGATCGAGCCGCAGTTCGGAGAACCGCTCTTCGGCCTGTGCGCTGAAGCTCAACAGGCCGGCAATGGCGATCGCGCTCGCCGCCGGCCTCACCATCCGCATGACGCCAAGCATCTCGCGGTCCTCCCTCGGCTTTGTGTCATGAGCCTTATTTGGCCTGCTCGGCCTTGAGCTGCTCGGCGCTCACGAACGGCGTCGAGGTCGCAGGCCCCATGCCGACGATCAGCAGCACCGCGTCGGTGTCCTTGGCGCCGTCCCAATGCACCTGCTTGGCGTAGTGCGTGACGAACGTGCCGGCCGGCATCGGCACACTGCCTTTGTCCGGATCGAAATTCGGTCCGCTGCCGACCCACCAGGTTCCGGAGATCACGGTGATGAAGCGGTCGTTGGGATGGAAATGCGGCTTGCTGAAGTGGTTGCCGGCCGTCCACTTGTTGAGCACCCCGTAAAGTCCCGGCTTGCTCGGGTCGCCGAACAGCACCGCCTGTTGCGAGCCGGCCGGCGACACCGGACCCCACTTGATCTGGTCGGGCAGCTGGAAGACCACCGCCTTCGGATCGAGCTCGACCGCGCGCGCCGCGGCCGGCATCAGCATCGCCGCAAGCGCAACCGCGGCCAGTGATTTGGTCAAAACATTCGTCATGATCGCCTCCCTGTTTGGACTTTTTTGCGCAGCCGGGCGGGCGGCCGCCGAACCGTCAGAACGATAGGCGTGTTTCGGACCGGCTGAAAGCCGGGTGTCCTATGAGTCCGCCGCCGTCTAATGTGAGCGATCGGACAGCGGCCGGACGAGAAAAACCATGCCCGAGATCAACGTGCTGAGCGGCGCTGCCGTGGAGCCCGGACTGCTTGCGGCGGTCGAACTCTTCCGCAAGCAGACCGGACACGACGTCAGGATCAGCTTCGCCACCACGCCGGACATGCGCCGCCTGATCGGGGAAGGCGCCACACCCGACGTGATGATCGCGCCGCCCGCGGCGCTCGACGAGTTTGCCAAGGCCGGCAAGATCGACAACGTCGCGCGGGTGCTGCTCGGCCGGGTCGGCGTCGGCGTGGTGATCCGCGACGGTGCGCGCAAGCCAGACGTCTCGACGGTCGATGCGCTCAAGCGCGCGGTGGTCGACGCGGACTCCGTGATCTACAATCGGGCCTCGAGCGGGCTCTACGTCGAGGGCCTGCTGCAGCGGCTGGGCCTCGCCGGGCACATTCAGGCGAAGACAAAACGCTACACCGGCACCGACATGATCGAGCCGATGATCAACGGCCAGGGCAACGAGATCGGCTTCATGCCGGTGGTCCAGATCTTGAATTGGCGCGGCAGAGGCCTGCAACTGGTGGGTCCGCTGCCGGCCGAGATCCAGCACCACACGACCTATGCGGCGGCCCCCGCGCCACAATCCGAAGGCGGTGCGACGTTCGTCCGCTTTCTCGGAACGCCGGAAGCGAAGGCGATGTTTGCGCGTGCGGGCGTCGAATAGCTCCTGTGGGCGCCGAATGAGACCTTTGTTGCGCCGGGGCAGGACATTCCGTTATGTTTGAGCCTGACGGTCAAAGCGCCGCCACATTGCTCCTTGATTCCAACGCATGATGCTCCGCCGCCTCGACAGGACCAACCGCATTCGCGCGACCATCGCATTGGTCGTGGCCTATGCGTTTTGCGTGCTGGCGCCGCATGCCGCGCTGGCCTTCACGGGCGGCTCGGTCGCGATGCATTGCCTGACGGAGCTTTCCGACCTTGCGCATGTGCATCAGGCCGTTGCCGCTCCGGTCGCCCACACGCACGCGGACGGCACCACGCACGTGCATGGTGCTTCCATCAAAGTGACGCAGCACCAGCATGGCGACGGCAGCACGCACGACCACGGCAAGTCCGGCAAAGCCGATGACGGCAATTGCTGCGGGCTGTTCTGCATCTCCGCACTGAACCATGACGGCGTCGCGGCTCTGCCGTCGCCGCCGCCTGCGGTTCGCACCAAGGCCGCGCCCGAGCCCGCGCGCACCTCCCACGATCCCGGCCGCATCGACGAGCCCCCCATAGGCTGACGCAGCACTGGCCGCGCGCGCCGGGCTTTGGCGCGCACGACCCGGTTTGTCAGCTTGGGGAGTTTGTTCATGGTTGCGCATCTTGCGGCGCGCCTTGCAGGCATGGGCCTGCGGGGAATGCGCACGCTGTCCAGCATCCGCCTGGCGGCGCTGCTGATCCTGTCCTCTGGTTTGCTCGGCGCCTGCACGGTCGCGGCGTCGAAGGATGCGGTCCCGCATCCCGCCGATGCGCGCGTGCGGGTGCCCGCTGCGCGCTACCAGAGCGTCACACGCGGCTATGAAAGTGCGCGGCCCGCAGAGCCTCAGCCGTGGCGCGAGCGCAACGAGCGCGTCGCCCCTTCGGAAAAGCCATGAGGGCCGCCATGACATCGCTCATCAAGCCATGGGTTCGTTGGTCGGCCACCTTGCTCGGCGCACTCACCTTGTCGGGCTGCGCGCTGTTCACCGAGGACGGCGGCATGTCGGCCGTGCAAGGCCTTGCCGGCAACCGCCTCGGCAAGGACGTCGCCGCGATCCGCAGCGAGGACGACGCGTCGCTGTCGCGTGTCCGCGTCAAGAAGCTGCTCGCTCGGCCGCTGAGCGTCGATGCTGCCGTGCAGGTGGCGCTGCTCAACAACCGCGACCTGCAGGCGGCCTACAACGCGCTCGGCATGGCCGAAGCCCGGCGCGTGCGCGCAAGCCTGCCCGAGAACCCGACCTTCTCGCTCTCCAAGATCTCGGGCGGCGGCGCCTTCGAGATCGAGCGCTCGGTCGCGATCAGCGTGCTGTCGCTCGCGACCCTGCCGCTGCGCGCCGATATCGCGACCGACCGCTTCCATCAGGCGCAGCTTCGCGCCGCGTCCGAGACCATGAGCGTGGCGAATGAGACGCGCCGCGCCTGGGTCGAGGCCGTGGCGGCCCGGGCGCTGGCGGGATTCCTGGCGCAGGCGCAGACCTCGGCCCAGGCCGCGGCCGACCTCTCGAAACAGCTTGGAGAGACCGGTGCGATCAACAAGCTCGACCAGGCGCGCAACCAGGTGTTCTACGCCGAGCTCACCGCGCAACTCGGCCAGGCGCGCCAGCGCGTCGAGAGCACGCGCGAGCGGCTCATCCGCCTGATGGGCCTGTGGGGCGACGATCTCGCCTTCAGGCTGCCGGCCGATCTGCCGGCGCTGCCGTCCCGGCCGCGCGTGATGGAAGCCGTCGAGGTCGAGGCGGTGCGGCTCCGTCTCGATCTCGAGATGGCGCGGCTCGATCTCGAAGCGCTCGCCAAGTCCTACAACCTCTCCGGCGCGACGCGCTTCGTCAGCCTGCTCGACGTCGCCGGCCTCTCGAAGCGCGTGAAGGAGGGCGGCGGCGAGGCCGTGACCGAGCGCGGCGTGGGCGTCGATATCCAGATCCCGATCTTCGATCTTGGCGAGGCGAACGTACGCGAGGCGGAACAGGCCTATGGGCAGGCCGTCAACGCGCTGGTCGCGAAAGCGGTCAGCGTGCGGTCGGAGGCGCGCGAGGCCTATCAGGGCTATCGCGCGTCTTACGACATCGCGCGCCACTACCAGCGCGAGGTGCTGCCGCTCCGCAAGATCATCTCCGACGAGACGCTGCTGCGCTACAACGCGATGCAGATCGACGTCTTCTCGCTGCTCGCGGAAGCCCGCGCGCGCATCCAGTCCACCACCGCGGCGATCGAAGCCAACCGCGACTTCCGCCTGGCCGAAGCGACGCTCACCGCCGCCGTGATCGGCGGCGCCGCGCTCCCGGCTGGGAGCGCGAGCGGCGCCACGGTCGCTGCTGCCGCCCCCGAAGGCGGCCACTGAACGAAAGGACACGCCATGAAACTCTCACGTAGGAACTTCGTCGGTGTTTCCGCCGCTGCGGGCGCCGCGATCATCGCATCACCCGCGCTGGCGCAAGGCCTGCCCGAAGCAGCCACCAGTCCGTCGCCCTCGATGCAGCCGCCGCTCCGTCCCGCGAGCGGCCCCGACTACAACCCGGTGGTCACGTTGAACGGCTGGACCCTGCCGTTCCGCATGAACAACGGCTGGAAGGAATTCCATCTCGTCGCCGAGCCGGTCGAGCGCGAGCTTGCGCCCGGCATGAAGGCGCACCTCTGGGGCTACAACGGCGCGTCGCCCGGTCCGACCATCGAGGCGGTCGAAGGCGACAAGGTGCGCATCTTCGTCACCAACAAATTGCCCGAGCACACCACGGTGCACTGGCACGGCATGACGCTGCCGAACGGCATGGACGGCGTCGGCGGACTGACGCAGCCGCACATCAAGCCCGGCAAGACCTTCGTCTACGAGTTCGAGCTCAAGCGTAGCGGCACCTTCATGTACCACCCGCACGCCGACGAGATGGTGCAGATGGCGATGGGCATGATGGGCTTCTTCGTCGTGCATCCGCGCGATCCGAAGTTCATGCCGGTCGACCGCGACTTCGTGTTCCTGATGGCGAGCTACGACATCGACCCCGGCAGCTACATGCCGAAGGTCATGACCATGACCGATTTCAATCTGTGGACCTGGAACACGCGCGTATTTCCCGGCATCGATCCGCTGGTGTGCCGATTGGGCGACCGCGTCCGTGTCCGGATCGGCAATCTCACCATGACCAACCATCCGATCCACAAGCACGGCATGCCGTTCGAGGTGACGTGCACGGACGGTGGCTGGGTGCCGCAGAGCGCGCGCATTCCCGAAGTGACCACGGACGTGCCGGTCGGCGCGATGCGCGCCTTCGAGTTCATCGCGGAGGAGCCGGGCGACTGGGCGATCCATTGCCACAAGTCGCATCACACCATGAACGCCATGGGCCATGAGGTGAAGACCTTCATCGGCGTCGACAAGAAGAACGTCGCCAAGAAGATCAAGAAGCTCGTGCCCGACTACATGCCGATGGGCACAGCCGGCATGGCCGACATGGGCGCGATGGAGATGCCGATGCCGGACAACACGCTGCCGATGATGACGGGTTTCGGCCAGTTCGGGCCCCTGGAAATGGGCGGCATGTTCTCGGTCGTGAAGGTGCGCGAGGGGCTCGCGCGCGACGATTACAAGGACCCCGGCGACTACAAGCACCCGCCCGGCACGGTCGCTTTTGAATGGCAAGGCCCGCCGGTCGAGACGCCGCGCGCCAAGCCCGTCTCATCGGGGAAGCCTGCCGCCGAATTCGACGTCGTCAAGCCGGGCAGCAGGCCCGGCAAGACCTCAACCCACGATCACCACTGACAACATAAGGAGACCTCTCATGAAGCCTATTCGGACATTGATCTGCGCCGCTGCCGCAATCGTCATCGCGGCCGGCGCCCACGCTCATGATGGCCATGATCACGGCCACAACCACAGTCATGACGGCTCGCATTTCTCGGCCGGCGAGCCCGGCGATCCGAAGAAGCCGGCCCGCATCGTCAAAATCTCCATGCTGGAGGAGGGCAAGAAGATGCTGTTCGAGCCCGCCGTGGTCGAGGTCCAGCGTGGCGAGCAGATCCGCTTCGTCATCACCAACAACGGCACCTGGGATCATGAATTCATGCTGGCCACCAAGGCCGACAACCGCAAGCACGCCGCGGTGATGAAGAAGTTCCCGGAGATGGAGCACGATGATCCGAACGCCAAGCGGCTCGCGCCGTTCAACAACAGCGAGCTGGTCTGGCGTTTCACCAAGCGCGGTGAGTTCGAATACGCCTGCCTGATCCCCGGGCATCTCGAAGCCGGCATGCGCGGCAAGGTCCTCGTCAAGTAACCGATTCAGGAATGAAAGGAACACACGTCATGAAACACCGCATGCTTGCCGCTGCTCTTCTTCTGTCGCTTGCGTCGCCTCTCGCTGCATCGGCACAGTCCGAACCGATGATCGCCGGACAGGTCACCAAGATCGACGAGTCGGCGCAGAAGATCACCATCAAGCACGGCCCCATCAAGAAGCTCGACATGGACGAGCCCATGACGATGGTGTTCCGTGCCGCCGACCCGGCGATGCTCAAGGCCGTGAAGGCCGGCGACAAGGTGAAGTTCGTTCCCGACCGCGTGAACGGTCAGTTCACGGTGACCAAGATCGAAAAGGCCAAATGAGGCGCTCAAGATCACCGGCATGGCGCCGCGAGCTTTGATTGCTGGTCGGCAGCGCGGCGAGGCGGTCGCTGATCGTGCCAGGTGGCAGCCGATTGCCACTTGCGCGCGGAACACTGCGGGCCTAGTTTTCGCGCCACGGGGGAAACGCAGACTCCCCTTCAGACGAGCTCTCACGTCCAAGCTCTGCGCAACACTCGACTTGTCGAGGGATTGCGCATGAACGGACCCGCTCTCAGTCTCATCCGAAACCTTCTATCCGCGGCCCGGCACGGCGAGATCGCCGCTGCTGATAGCCGGGATCATTTCGAGCGTATCAGCGTTTTCAGGGCGGAATGACAGCGCCGGACGTTCCGAACGTGTTCGCCCAAGCGTCACGCCGGTCTGGCATCCACAATAAGGGGGCGGGAAACGCAACGAAGGAGGAAGCATGCAACGCATTCTGAAAACTCTCGCCGCCACGATCCTGTTCGGATCGCTGTCGGCTGCGGCCAGCGCGCAGCAGGTCGAATGGGACAAAGTCGATGCCGCGTTCGGCAGAAAGCCCGCGGCGGTCGCCGGCGACGTGCACCGCTACGGTTTTCCCCGCACCGACCTCAATGTCACGGTCGATGGCGTCACCATCAAGCCGGCCCTTGCACTCGGCGGCTGGGTCGCGCTCAAGCCTGCGCACGGCGGCGTGATGGCGATGGGCGATCTCGTGCTGCTCGAGACCGAGATCACCCCGGTGCTGACCAAGCTGATCGAAGGCGGGCTCGAGATCACCGCCATCCACAATCACGTGCTGCGCGGAAGTCCTGCGACGTTCTACATGCATGTCGGCGGCCATGGCGACGCGGTGCAGCTCGCGACCGCGATCCGCAACGCGCTCGCCGAAAGCAAGACGCCGCTGGCGCCTGCGACCACCGGCGGGGCCCCGGCCTCGCCGCCGCCGGCCATTGAGTTGGACACCGCCCAGCTCGATCAGATCATCGGTATCAAAGGCCAAGCCAATGGCGGCGTCTATCAGTTCGGTGTGCCGCGCCGCGATCCGGTCACCGAAGGCGGCATGAAGCTCGAGCCCGTGGGTCCGATGGGCGTCGCGACCGCCATCGGCTTCCAGCCGACCGGCGGCGGCAAGGCGGCGATCACCGGCGACTTCGTGATGACCGGGGAAGAGGTCAATCCGGTGATCAAGGCGCTGCGGGCGAGCGGCATCGAGATCACCGCGTTGCACAGCCACATGCTGAACGAGCAGCCGCGTCTCTACTTCATGCACTTCTGGGCCAACGACGACGCACTGAAGCTCGCCAAGGGCTTGCGCGCCGCGATCGACAAGACGGCAAGCAAGACGAATTGAGGAATGCACGGGCGCCGCCGGTCACAGGCGGCGCCCGTGTTGATGTCGAAGGTTTGTTCGCAACTGACTTGGAGCCGACATTCAATGCGCGAATTCTCCATCCTTTGTACACTTCTTGCCGGAATAGCTTGTGTCAACGCACAGGAGGTTTCTCTGCGCTCGACGACGCAAGGCGTCTTCACTGCAGATCAGGCCAAACGCGGGGCAGCTGCATACAATTCAAATTGCGCCACCTGTCACGGAAGCAATCTGCGAAGCGCCGACCGCGAAGTCCCGCATCTGACGGATCGGGGATACAAGGCAGGTTGGGTCGGCAAGACGCTTGGAGAGAAATTCGAAGAGACCCGCAATACCATGCCGCTGCGCGAAGAGCGTAGTCTGAGCGACCAGACGTATCTCGACATCATTTCGTACATTCTCCAGTTCAATGGCGCTCCCGTCGGCAAGCAGGAGCTGACGCCCGACTTGCCCCTCCTCAACCAGATTGTAGTCGCCGATCCAGCCGGCTAGCGCTCCATCGGCAACCGCTGCAGTCGGTAAACAGGTGGCCCCCAGGGAGTGGACTTATGAAAAGACACGCGGTCTTCACGAGGCTTGCGACGGCCGCCGCGCTGGTTGGTTTGCTTGAGGTGGCGGCGGCTGCGGAAGCGTTCCGGAAGCTCAACGGCGCGCAGATCAAGGCGCGCTTTGCCGGGATGGACATGAGTGACGGCGTGCACTGGCGGGACTCCTATGCGCGCGATGGCAGCCTTGCGAGTCAGTCCATGGGCAAACGTCGGTCTGGCACATGGCATGTCGAGAACGATCAGCTCTGCACCGATCTCGGCGCTGAATCCGGCGGCTGCTACGAGGTCTGGACTGCGGGCGCCAAAGTCGAGTTCAGACGTGAGGACTTTGCAGGAGCGATGCTCGAAGGAGAGTTGGTGAAGCCCGTCTCGGGACAACAAAAGAAATGAAGCGCCCATAACAACGAACTGCTGGGGAGAATGACCATGGTTTGGAGACAAGCGGCCATCGCCGCATCCGCTGTTGTTCTGCTGTACGTGTCGCCTGCATTGGCCGACGGCGTCTCCGCCGTCAAGGAATGCGAATCCGACACCGGCGCGCCGGAGGACTTCCAGCGGCTCACCATCATGCCGAACGGCGAAGCCCGCGGCAGCGACAGCGCCGCAGCTCTGGTCAGGATCGCGAAGCAGAAGGCGAAGGAAGGCAAGGACGCTGAGGCCGTTCAATGGGCGGCGCTGTGCCCGTTCGAAAAGAGCGAGCAGGACGCGATCAAGCGCGACAGCGCCGCGGTGCTGCAATTCCTCAAGGAGAAATAGTCTTGTTCTCAAGGAGAAAAAATCTTGGCCAAGCTCGGGATCCTGTGGCGTGGGGATGAAGCCGCGCGTGCAACCGCCACGGCGCAGACCAGCCGCCTGAAGGACGTGTTCGCGGCGCTCGCTGATGTGGGCGTCGAAGCGGTGCCGGTGGTTTACGAAGATGATGTTCTCGATGAGGTGCGCACAGAGCTCGCCGTGCTCGATGGCGTGCTCGTCTGGGTCAATCCGATCCATGAGGGGCGCAACCGCGCCAACCTCGACGCGCTGCTGCGCGAGGTTGCGGCGCGCGGCGTGTGGGTGAGCGCGCACCCCGACGTCATCCTCAAGATGGGCACCAAGGAGGTGCTCCATCGCACCCGCACCATGAGCTGGGGCTGCGACACGGCGCTCTATCGAACGGTCGAGGCGATACGCGCCGAGTTGCCCGCTCGCCTTGCCGCCGGTCCGCGCGTGATCAAGCGCAACCGCGGCAACGGCGGCCATGGGGTCTGGAAGGTTGAAGCGCTGGCAAATCCACCAGCAAGTCCATCCAACCGGCCGATGGTGCGCGTGCTGGATGCCACCAAGGCCGAACCGGAAGAGCTTAAGCTGGACGCGTTTCTCGATCGCTGCGTCGGGTATTTCGAGGATGGCGGCGTGATCGACCAGCCGTTCCAGGCGCGCCTGAATGAAGGGGTGGTGCGCTGCTACATGGCCGGTGATCGCTGCGCCGGCTTCGGGCACCAGAAGGTCAAGGCCCTGGTCGACTCTCCTGCCGCGCGTGCCGAGGCCGGATCGCGGCTCTACAGCTCCAACACCGATCCGCGTTTTCAACGTCTGCGCCGGTTGATGGAAGACGAGTGGACGCCACAGCTGATCACCCTGCTGGACATCCCCCGCCGTGAGCTGCCGATGATCTGGGACGCCGACTTCATGCTCGGCCCGACCGGCGCTGACGGCACCGACACCTACGTGCTGGGCGAGATCAATGTGAGCTCGGTCTTCCCGTTTCCGGCCGACGCACCGGCCGCGATCGCGCGTTACGCGCTGTCGCGTCTGTCGGTCAAAGTGGAGCAGCGCCCATGACGAGCGATCGTTTCCGGTGCCGTCTCGGTCTTCTCGGCGCCGCTCTGCTGGCTATCTCGGCGACTGCAGCCAGTTCAGCGGAGAGCGCACCGATGCAGCTCGAAACCAAGATTCCGCTCGGCACCGTGGCCGGGCGTATCGATCACCTTGCCATCGATGCCAAGCGCGGCCATCTGTTCATCGCTGAGCTTGGCAACAACACCGTCGGCGTAATCGATCCGGCGAAGCGCGCCGTCATCCACCGCATCACCGGCCTGAGCGAGCCCCAGGGCATCGCGTTTCTCGACGCCCAGGACACGGTCTACGTGGCCAATGGCGGCGACGGCTCGGTTCGCCTCTATCGCGGCAATGACTTCGTCGAGCGCGGGCGTATCGCGCTCGGCTCGGATGCCGACAACATCCGTTTCGATGCGAAAGATGCGCGACTGGTAGTCGGCCATGGCAGTGGCGCGCTGTCGGTGATCGATCCCGGGACCAACAAGCCCGTAGCAAGCTACGCGCTGAAGGCACACCCCGAAAGCTTCCAGATCGACACCAGCAACAATCGCATCTTCGTCAATTTGCCTGATGCCCGGGCCATCGCCGTGCTGGAGCGATCCTCGGGCAAGCTCCTGGCGCAATGGTCGATGGAGTATGGAGCGAACTTCCCCATGGCGCTGGACCACGATCAGTCGCGGCTTTTCAGCGTGTTCCGAAAGCCCGCCAAGCTGGTAGGGTTTGCGACGGACACCGGAAAGACGGTCGCCGACGTCGGCATCTGCGGCGACGCCGATGACCTGTTCATCGACGCCAAACGTCAGCGCATCTACGTCATCTGTGGCGAAGGCTTCGTCGACGTGTTGGACCTGCGCGACAAGCTACGACGCATCGCTCACATCCCCACGACCGAAGGTGCTCGAACCGGCCTGTTTGTGCCGGAGCTTGATCGGCTCTTTGTCGCGGCGCGGGCGCAGGCGCGCGAGCCCGCAACGCTTTGGGTGTTCCAGCCTGGTCCGTAGACGGCATGCGCGTATTGGCGTGATCGAATGACGATGCGACGGCACATTGGTTTGGGTGTAGGTATCGCGGTCCTGACGGGCTTGGCGTTGTCCGGTCCCGCGCTGGCGTATCGTCCGTTCGACGGCACAGATGCGGCCGTCGCGGATGTTCACGAAGTCGAAGTCGAATTGCAGCCGGCCGGTATCCGACGCAGTCCTGATCAGAAGACACTGATCGCACCGGCCTTTGTCTACAACTACGGCTTCGTCAAGAATTGGGAGCTGGTGCTCGAAGGTCAGCTTGAAACGCCGTTGGCCCCGTCGGGGACTTCGACCTTCACGGAAGCGGGCGTGTTCCTCAAAGGTGTTCTACGGCCAGGTTCATTGCAGGAGCAGGCGGGACCGAGCATTGCCACCGAGTTTGGAGTGCTGCTGCCGGACAGCCGGGGGCCGGGAGGCACCGGCGCAAGCGTTTCGACAATCATCTCGCAGCGCTGGGATTGGGGGACGGTTCACGTCAACATCGAGGGGCTTTGGACCCGCGATCAGCACGCCGGCGCGTTCACCAGCGTCATTCTCGAAGGACCGCAAAAATGGACGGTCCGGCCGGTGGCCGAAATTTCCTACGAAGAAACGTTCGGCCAGACGCATGCGGTGGCCGGTCTCGTCGGCGCAATATGGCAGGTGCGCGACAATCTCTCTTTTGACGTCGCCGTGAAGCACTCCGTCAGCAACACGGGCCGTGCCGACGAAATTCGCGCCGGACTGACCTTTGGTTTCTCGATCGCCAGTTTGGGCGCACCAAGTCATCGCTAGAATGCCGTTCCGGGCGGTTCCGTCTGTCCCCAGTGAATTCACATTCGAAATCGCAATAATCTTTTCTTCTCTTCCCGACCCTGTATTCCGGTCATGCCTTGCTCAGTAGAGGGCGCTTCATGAGGCGGTCATGCTGCGGAGCAGGGTGTGGCGCCCGGGTCTCTGTGTCCACGCAACACAGGGCTCCGGGTCGTCTCGGATCACCGCCCGCGCCGTCGTAAGACGGGGCTGCCTTAGATGGCTGGACGTGGACCGGATGAACGGTGGGGCAGGTTAGCCCCGCCTGGATCGAGGCGAAGTGAAAGCTTCGTCTGTCCGGTTTCCCGGAAGAGCGGCCCGAGAGGAGAAACGCCACAAGTGGAGCGCCGGGAGGCGCGCGTGCTGGTAACGGCACGCGGCACCTCTCAAAGGTGCCAGACCAAG
>Ga0102590_1000622_pt1 | contig 72021 bp, 63 predicted proteins | sample AraplaMF_Col_mMF_FD_76859 | JGI IMG/M metagenome (GOLD analysis project Ga0102590, IMG submission 76859) | Arabidopsis root microbial communities from the University of North Carolina, USA - plate scrape MF_Col_mMF | ecosystem: Host-associated > Plants > Roots > Endosphere | place: USA...
GGATAACGTCGTCATGCTCGAAGAGGTCGCCAACCACGACCTCGGCGCCTTCGTTGCGAAGCGCGTCGGCGCGCTCGTCTTGCCTGTGGACCATAGCGCGGACGGAGTGGCCTTTTTCGAGCAGGCGCTGGACGGTGTAGCGGCCGGTCTCACCGGTTGCGCCGGTAACGAGGAATTTGTCAGTCATTTCTATCTCCTTGTGTTTGGCTGCATCATAAAGTGTGTAATTACACAGTTTTGGGTAAAAAGGGGAGCTACCCGCCGAGGTTCAGCTCCAGGATTTCATCGCGCATGCGCACGGCGCGGTCCTGTCCGACCTCCCGCTCAAACGCGGCCTGGGCGTTTTCCCAAAGGGGGACAGCCTCCGCCACCTTTGCGACGCCGGAGGGGGAGAGGGTGACATCGAAGGCGCGGCCGCTGTCGGCTCTCCCGGCGACAACCCATCCGGCTGCCTGCAGCGGCTTCAGCGCGCGGACGAGCGTCGTACGCTCCATGCTCAGCATATGGGCCAGACTGGTGATCTTGAGGCTCTGGTAGGCTTCTAGCAGCGACAGGATGGAGAACTGCGAGACCGACAGTCCGGCAGGCGCCAGATGATTGTCGTAAAGACGGCTCAGATGGCGCGCGTTCTGGCGGGCGGCGAGGGCGTAACAGAGATGGGGACCAGTGGGTGTCGGCATGGGGCACATCTAAATGTGCAATTGCACAGTGTCAAGCGCGAATCTCGGCGTTCGACGGACAAAGTAGAATGCTCGCCACATCCCGATTCCAAGGCTCATTGCTTGACGTGCAATTACACACTATATCCCGCAAGGTCGATGTTGAGTTTGGATCGCGCTCACGCGGCCACCCCAGAAATCACGCCTTCCGGAGAAACGTCATGACGGGCAGCAACGGAGAAAAGCACCCATTCCTCGATGATCTTGCCGATGACGCCCAACTGAGAGGGACGGTCCTGCGCCGTCCGGTTTCCGGCCGTGACAATATCAAGCGCCTGGTCGAGGCCGTCGGCACGCTCTATGCCTCGCAGACGCCGACCTTCTATGGGGCGATCGATCAGCGCCATTTCCTGCAATACAAGGCAACACTTCGCACCGGCCTCGATCTGGAAGCGGTAGGTGTCATCGAGCGCGACGAGACCGGGCTCGTTCGGCGCGTGACGATGACGTTTTTGCCTTTGGACGCTGCGCTGTCGCTGTCGGCAGGACTGGGCGGCATTGTCGGGGAGGAGTTTGGTGACGATCTCTTTTACGACGCGTCGGTCAACGAGATCACGGCGTCCTGATTGCCAGACTCGCATACGATCGCGCGCAATGGCGCCGGAGGCTGGGCTACAGCCAGCCCCCGGCCTTTTCCACGCCATCAGCCGCGAAGGAACGCCAGCAGATCGGCGTTCAATCGGTCCTTGTCGACATGCAGCAGCCCATGGGAGCCGCCTTCGTAGACAATGAGCTTGGCATGTGGAACGAGCCCGGCGGTCAGTTTCGCGGAGATTTCCAGCGGGACGATCTGGTCGTCGCTGCCGTGGACCACCAGCGCGGGAACGGTGATCTTCTTGAGGTCGTCGCGGAAATCGGTTTCGGAGAAGGCGCCAAGCGCGTGATAGGCGGCAAGAAACCCGGTTGCCTGTCCCTGACGCCAGTAGCTCTCCCTAAGACCTTCCGAGACGTGCGAGCCCGGACGGTTGAAGCTGTAGTACGGCATGGTGACGTCGAGATTCCACTGCGACCGGTTTGCCTGCACAGCGGCGCGGAACGTATCGAACAGCTCCTTTGGCGCTCCGTTTGGATTGGTCGCGGTCTTGAGCAGGAAGGGTGTCACCGAGGAGACGAAGGCGACCTTGGCGACGCGGCTCTGGCCGTGACGCGCGACATAACGCGCGACCTCGCCACCGCCCATCGAGTGGCCGACGAACGTTGCCTCGCGCAGATCGAGCGCTTCGACCAGTTGCGCCAGGTCGTCGGCGAAGGTGTCGTAGTCGTAACCGCCGGACGGCTGGCTCGACCGGCCAAAGCCCCGACGGTCATGGGCGATGACGCGATAGCCGTTCTGCAACAGGAAGAACATCTGGTCCTCCCAGGCGTCGGACGAGAGCGGATAGCCATGGCTAAATACCACGGCCGGACCGGTGCCCCAGTCCTTGAAGTAGAGGTCGGTGCCGTCTTTCGTGACCAGGCGGTCGCCTGTGAGCTTCCCGGCATGGACTGACGCGGGCGTTTTTGCTGCCGCCAAGTTCGCACTGGCACCGGCCGCCGCCAGTCCGACGCCGGCGATGGCAGCCCCTTTCAGCAGGTTGCGCCGGGAAGCGCTGTCGGGTGTTGAGATCGTAGACATGAGGAAACTCCGTGAGATTATGCCGCCTGGGCGGCGCGAGTGGGTAATGTGGTTGGACGTATCGGCGCGATGTTCAGGCCGGGTGCGGGGATCAGAAGCCGAGCCTGCGCAGATCCTCCGCGACGAACATCTGGCCGCTGCGATTCTTGACGCTCGGCAGCTCGGAGACTTTTGCGCGCCAGGACTTCAGCGCGGAATGATCTTCAGGGATGGCAATGCCGGCGGCGTCGGCAAACATCAGCCCGGCAAACACCGTGATGTCGGCCATCGAGAATGCATCGCCGGCGACGAACGACTGGTCCTGCAACAATCTGTCGAAATATGTCATGCCGGCGAGCGCCTTGTCGCGCTGGCGGTTGCCCCAGTCCTGGCGGCCAGCCCATTCCGGGCTCTTGAACACTTGTAGCTCGGCGCCGAGGCCGGGCGTCGCGTGGTGGAAATAGTTGCCGACCGCATCGAGCAGCTCGGTCTCGGCCCGCTTCTGCATCATGTGGATGACGGCCTTTTCCTTTGGCGTCTTGCCGGTGAGCCGCGGATCGCCGTCGAGATTGTCGAGGTATTCGGTGATGGCAGTGGCCTCCGCGATGTAGGTGCCGTCCTCGAGCTGGAGCACCGGCAGCACGCCCGAGGGGTTCTTTTGGAGGAAGGCGGGTTGCTTGTGTTCGGCACCGATAAGATCGACGGAAACAAACTCGACCTGCGGTTCGAGATCCTTCTCGGCGAGCACGATGCGGATGCGTGCCGGATTGGGAAACCCGGGGCGATCGAAGATTTTCATGGGAGACTCCTTTATCTGTCTATCGATAGATAGATTGCAGTCGTCGTTTATCCCTTCCCTTTTCCGGCGTCAACAACTATCTATCGAGTGATAGGTAAGGATCGATGATGGCCAAAACCAAAACGGATATGCGCGAGGCGGTCATGAGCGCCGCAAGAGCGACGGTGCAGGCGCACGGTTATAATGCGCTTAGCTTTCGTGAGCTCGCGAAAGAAGTGGGGATCAAGAGTGCCAGCGTGCACTACCACTTCCCGACCAAGGGCGCCCTCGGCGCTGCATTGGCGCGTCGCTACACCGAGGACGGAGCAGCCTATCTGACGGAGCTGCTGGCGACGTCCGAAAACGCGACCTGGTGCATGGACAGATATACTGAGATCTTTCGCTCAGCTCTGGCAAACGACAATCGCATGTGCCTGTGCGGAATCATGAGCGCCGAACTTGACGACCTTCCCACGGAGGTTCGGACCGAGGTCGATAAATTCGCCGCTATGAACGTCGGTTGGCTATCCAAGGTGCTCTCGCGGGCCAAGCCTTCCGCAAGCGACCAAGACCTGCAGGAGCACGCGATGGCGATCTTCGCAGCCATCGAGGGGGCCCAGCTGGTCGCGCGGGGCTGCCAGGACATCGGCATCTATGACCGGACGATCCGGGCTTACCGAGCGACAGGTCTCTTCCCGTAATTGGCCGGCGGCTCAAATGGGAGTGGCAGTTGTTCAAGTCAGGGCGATGGTTTTTTTCGCAAGTCCGCCGGCCGACCTATCCGGCGAGCCACTTCAGCGGCATCTGCGGTCGAAATACCCCTCCTACTCAGTTGATACTGCTGGCCGCGGGCGTGGTTCAAAATCAGCAGCAATAGAAGATCGTCGGGTCCATCCCCGTCAAGACCGGCAGGTTGGCCGTCGTCTCGGTGCGCACTTGGTCTCGCGCGCGGCAGAACCGCCTCCGTTGGCAATTTACCCGCACAGAACGTTACGAGGCCTCGATTCTACGTGCAACCTGTTCGGGAGTGTTGAAGGCGTGGATTTATCGATTTAAAGGTGACTAAAATAATCATCTTATGTTGACAAGGCCAATTTCGCTCCATAGGTTCCGCCCGCATCCGTGGCGTAGGGACCAAGCAATGGCACGTGTTTTTTTGAATGTTTCTAATAATGTATCGCGAATTTATAGAGATAGCCTATTTATCACGACAGCGATCGTCCTGATCGGCATTGCGGCATCGCCGGCTGCGGCCCAAAGCGCCACCGATGCCAGTGCGACAGCGCTGGAGCCGATCGTCATTCAAGGCGGCGCAGCCTCTGATAGCAAGGCTGACCGGACGTCCGTTGCCGCTAAGAACAGCTCGGCGGCGACCAAGATCAACACGCCGCTCGTCGAGACGCCACGTTCGATCTCTGTCACCACCGAAAAGGAAATCGAGCAGCGTGGCGCCCAGAGCATCATCGAGGCCGTGCGCTATTCGGCCGGCGTGACGACCGGACCGAACGGCTTCGACCCGCGCTTCGATCAGATCTTCATTCGCGGCTTCAACATCACGACGGTCGGCGACTATCGGGACAGCCTGCGCCAGCCCTATATCAATTACGGCATGTTCCGCACCGATCCCTATCAGCTGCAACGCGTCGAGGTGATCAAGGGACCGGTGTCCGTTCTCTACGGCTCGGGATCGCCGGGCGGCCTCGTCAACAAGATATCGAAGCTTCCGACCGAAGAGCCGATCCACGAAGTCGGCATCTCCTACAGCACCAAGGATCGGGCTCAGGCGATGTTCGATTTCGGCGGACCGATCAGCGAGGGGAACGACGACTTCCTTTATCGCATCGTCGGCCTTGCGCGCCACGGCGACAACAATTTCGATATTGCCGACGATCGCTATTTCCTGGCACCATCCTTCACCTGGAAGCCCGACGAAGGCACGTCCTTCACGCTTTACGGCCTGGCGCAGTCCGACGAGACCGATGCCAATGTCGGCGCGATCACGACCGTCGACGGCAAAATTCTCGACATAAGGCAGAGCGATCCCGACTATGACTACCAGAAGGTCAAGCAGCAGCAGATCGGCTATCAGTTCGAGCACGAATTCGACAACGGCCTGACGTTCCGCCAGAACCTGCGCTATTCGCATCTCGATCTCAGGGCGCGTTACCTCGGCGTTTCCAGCTGGACCGGGACTGTCGCTCATCGTAACGCGAGTTCGATCCGCGACGAGATGAACGTCTTCCAGGTCGACAACCAGCTCGAGGCGAAGTTCGATACGGGCCCGCTTGCCCATACGATGCTGTTCGGCCTCGATTACACCAATCTCCAGTCGAACTGGGGCTACGGCATCGGGGCGGTGAACTCGGCCTTCGATTTCGATATCGCCAATCCGACCTATGGTGTTTCGGGCGCCACGCCGGACTATAACTTCATCGTTGCCGATGCCGATATGCGCCAAGTCGGCGTTTACGCCCTTGACCAGATCGAGGCTGGAAACTGGCGTTTCAACCTCGGCGGACGCCAGACCTGGGTGAACCAGACGCGTGACACGACCTATCCCTCCTTCGGCTTGAACGACTCGGAAGACGTCAACAAGAACGCCTTCTCCTGGCAAGCCGGTGCGCTTTACCTCTTCGACAACGGCATTGCACCCTTCGTCTCCTATGCGACCTCGTTCGACCCGGTCACCAACCGGTCGGCATCCGGCAAGATCCTGGAGCCGACCGAGGGCGAACAGTACGAACTCGGCGTGAAGTACCAGCCGCCGGGCACCGACATCCTGCTGTCGGCGGTCGCCTATCACATCGTCGAAAAGAACAAGCCGGTGCTGGTCAATCCGCTGACCCTTGCCTACGACTCGCTTGGCGAAGTGACGGGAAAGGGCATCGAGCTTGAAGCGCGCGCGGCAATCGCCGACGGCCTCGACATCATTGCGGCCTACACCTACAACCATTCCGAGGTGACCGGAGGCGACAATGAGGGCAACACGCCGGCCTTCACGCCCGCGCATGTCGCAAGCCTCTGGGCCAACTATACTTTCCAGGAAACCAATCCGTTCAACGGCCTGTCGGTCGGCGCGGGCGTCCGTTATGTCAGCGAGAATTGGACGGATACCGCCAATACCTCGAAGAACCCGTCGAGCTTCTATGTCGATGCATCTGCCGCTTATGATTTCGGCGCGATCGACAAGAACTACGAGGGCCTGACGGCTGCCTTCAATATCCGCAACATTGCCGACCAGCGCGACACCGTGTGCAACGAGGGCTTCTGCTATCTCGGCCAAGGCCGCAACATGACGGCGACCCTGAAGTATCGGTGGTAATACATGGCGCCGGAGACGACCCGAGCGCTCCAGCCCGCGACGTTGATCGCTGATCATCCCGTCGCCCACCAGGCCGTCGACCTCGACGGCCTGGTGGGCGACGGCCCGTTCTCCTATTGCCGCGGCAAGCTGCTCAGTTCTCCCCCGCAGACAGGCATCGTCATTCCCTGCAGGGATCTCTGCGACCGGGCAATCTTCGACGAGATCATTGGCCGATACACGCAAAAGTTTCCAGGCAGCGACCGTCGTGCGATCGTCTCCATGTGGACGCTCTACTATTTCAGCATGCTGACGATCGCCCCCAGCCTCCACATGTTCGTGCACCGGATCGGGCTGGCGTTGGAGATCGACGGGCTTTCGCTCGTCTGCAACGAGCATACCGGCGAGCCGGAAGCATTCGTGATGTCCGAAAGACCAGACGTTACCACCGATCCCGCCGGCCAGCTTCACCGGCTGATGCGCCGCCACGCCGAACCGGTGATCACGGCGATCGCCGCCAATGCCGGCGTCGCTCCGAAGCTTCTCTGGAACAATGTCGCGGCATATCTCTCCTGGATTCTCAAGGAGATCGCCCATCGTCACGAGCCCGCCCTTGTCGAAGGCGGCATGGCGCTGCTCGAAGAAGCTGTATGGCCATGCGGCGGGCGCAATCCGATGTTCGGCATGATCCGCATTGCACGACAGCAATGCGGCCTCGAGTTCGCTCGCCGAAAAGTCTGCTGCCTGCGCTACAATCTGCCGGGCGTGGGTGGCTGCGGCGAAGCCTGTCCGCTGCCGGACGGGCGCCATTAGCTCCTATCGGCTCGCCAAGGCCCTGAAGAGACGATGGATGGCAGTCGGCGATGACGAGAAGGGCCGCTCCGATGTAGCGCGCTGGTCATTGCCAACGCGCCAGGCAGAAAGTCTTGTCGCCTCAAAACGCGGCTTCACCTGCCTCGACGTCGGCGAGCGGCTTGACCATGAACAGGCATGGATGATCCTCGTGCCAGAGCTTTGCAAAGACCTCCGCCCGCACAAAGCCGTTCCGGTCATAGAAGCGCCGCGTCGCCTCGAACTGCGGTTCGTCGCGGTCGCGCGGGGCGAGAGTCTTGACGGTCAGAAGTCGGGCACCCGATTCATGGCCGAAACGTTCGGCCGCATCGATGAGATGGCGTCCGGCGCCGCGACCGTGATGTTCGGGTCGTGTCGCAATCAGCGCGATCTCGACGGCGCCGGGCGGGTGCGGCTTCAAGGCCATCAACGCAGTCACGACGTCGGCTTCGACATAGCCGAACACCGGCAGGTCTTCGATCGCCTGAGCGCTCGCTTCGATGACCTCAGGTTCTGAAAACCAGTCGGGCAAAGCCCCCATGATCGATCGGCAGAGCTCCGCCTTGCCCGTCAGGATCTCCACTGTCCTTCCCATTTTTTCTCGCTTTCATCAGGTCGATTTAAACTTGACTCTTGTTATCACCTTAAAATAGACACTGCAATCAAATCGTGTACTTTCCTCGAAACAGGAACGCCAAGACCGCATCGACCAGCAACGACAGAGCCTGATTTTCCATTTGTAAAAAGGGTACAGGACAATGCACACATTGCATCGTGATGTGAACGGAAATGCCGTGGTCAACGCCATGATCGAAAACAAGGAAAAACTCCTCAAAACGATTGAAAGCGTTGTCAAATCAAAGTCATATTCCGAGGATATATTTCAGGATGGAGTCATTAAAGCCTATGGGGTCAAAACCGACGGCATTCGTTGCCCGATCGGCTACGCCTTCCGGATGGTCTATAATCTCGCACTCGACGAGAGCCGCCGGCGACGTCAGCAGATGAACAACTATAGGTCGATCGACCAGGTTCAAGAGATCACGGCTCCCATCCCGACCGTGCTCGACCAGCTTGTCGCCGCCGAGACTTTGCGCAATGTGCTTGCTTCGCTCGAGGCGCTGCCGAAGCGAACCAACGATGCCTTCATTCGCCATCGCCTCAACGGCGTGCCGCAGAAGGATATTGCAGCCGAACTCGGCGTCTCAAGGACCCTCGTCAACTTCATGATCAAGGCGGCAGAGGAACATTGCCATCTGGCAATTACTGAGCCTGCTTCCCGCCCCGACCATGCGCACCGCCAGGACCCTACCGCTTCGCGGCGTACAGCGCCTGCTGCAAATCACTCCACAACAGTTCCGGCTCTTCCAGGCCAACGGCGAAACGAACCGTCTGCTCGCTCACACCGAACCGGATGAAGGAGGTCATCCGGTCGGGGATCTGCAACGCGACCTTGGCGGGGACCACCAGCGTTTCGGGTCCCCCCCAGCTGACACCGAGGCGGATATCGCGAAGGCTATTCACAAAACGGGCGACATCGATATCGGGATTGAGGTCGAAGGCGAACAGCCCGGCAAAACCCGTGAGCGTTGCCCGTCCGGGATGCTCCTGGAATGCCGGGTGACGAACGCGTGCGATCGCAGAATGCTCCTTCAGCCGCCCGGCCAACAAAAGCCCGCTGCGCTCGTGCTCCTTGAGACGGACACGAAGCGTGCGCATGCCGCGCAGCAGCAGCCAGGCCTCGAACGGTGACAGTTTGGCGCCGACATAGGGGTAGGACGTTGAATTGATCCTGGCGATGGCCTCCTTCGAGCCGACGACGACGCCGGCGACCGTATCGCTGTGACCGCCGAGATATTTCGAGGCGGCGTGAATGACGATATCGACGCCATGCTGGATCGGTTTCTGAAAGAGCGGCGTTGCCCAGGAATTGTCGATGATTGTGGTAACACCGGCCTCCTTTGCCATGGCCGACAGCGCCGCAATGTCCTGAAGCTCGAAGACGAAGGATGTGGGGTTTTCGAGGTAGAGCAGCTTGGCGCCCGACAGGGCCTTGCGGACCTCGTCGTGGTCGGCGGGATCGACGAAATCCACCGCGACACCGAGCCTGCCGAGCAGCTTCACCAGAAGGCGGTAGACATCGTTGTAGAGATGGCGAACCGCAACGACCCGGTCTCCCGCCTCAACGAGACTGAGAATTGTCGAAGTAATGGCGGCCGTTCCGCTCGAGAAAGCGCGTCCATCCTCTGCGCCCTCGAGGCGGGCGACCAGGAGTTCGAATTCGCGGACCGTCGGATTGTCGCCGCGCGAATAGATGTAGTTGCGCGTGCGGCCGGCGAAGACATCCTCCATCGCCTCGTAACTGTCGTAGGTGAACAGCGACGTCTGGAAGATCGGCGGAGACACGGCGTTGAATGCCGCCGGATCGACAGGCGTAAAGAGATCGTCAGCGACCGCATGGGCGCCAAGGACGTGCGGGTTGATCGACTGGTTCATGGTCATCCTCTCATGGACAAAAGCTGGGATATGGACGGATGGAAGTCAGATGATCGGCGGCGCGCTGCCGGAGCGCGCGTAGCGTCCTCATCAGGCAGACGGCCGACAGCAGGCCGGTCAGGGCAGAAGCCAGGAACATTGCTGCCAGCAAGCCTGAAAAGCCGAAGTACGGCGGCAGGAGAGCCAGCAGCGGAAACAGAAGATATCCATGCTGCGCCAGGCCGATGGCAACCGCCGCTTTCGGTCTGCCCTGAGCCTGGAAGAGGATCAGCACCGTTTGCCGCAGGCCGAACAGCAGAAGCGGAAGGTGGGTTGCGACGATCGCTTGCGCCGCGATCCCGATCACCGTCGCATCGTCGGTGAAAAACGAGGCAAGCTCTTCGGAGAAGGCGAGCGCGGCCACCCCGTAAGTGCCACTCACCGCAGTTGTGACCGCTGTCAGGATGCGGGCTGCCGACAGCACTCGGGCCGTGTCGCCTCTACCCCAGGCAAAGCTCAGGATCGACTGGGCTCCGAGTGAAATGCCGATGACGGGGAGCGTTCCCACCGCAAGCAGCCGCAAGGCAATCCCGACACCGGCAATGCCGGCTTCTCCGTGATAGGTGCCGGCGAGCGACACCATTGCCGCAATCGCGCCTGCGGTTGCGAGACTGGTCAGCGTCGTCGGCGCGCCCACAGCAAGGACAGGTTTGAGATAACCGATATCTCTCCACCGCCAGCCAAACGCCAGCCGGACCGTCCCAAGTCGTCTGGCGTGGTAAGCAGCATAAATGCAAAGTGCGACGAGTTGGGACAGGATGGTTGCGATCGCAACGCCCTGCAGGCCGAGGCCGAAGCCAAAGATCATGATCGGATCGAGGATCATGTTCAGCGCAAAGCAGGCGACCAGCGTCCACATGCTGAAGCGGGCATTGCCCTCTGCGATCGCCAGGAAATCGAGAATGATCTGCGCCATCGTCAGCGGCACCGAGACCGCAATGATCATCAGATATTGCTGCGCGAGCGGCTGAAGGGCAGGCGTGGCGCCGAACAGCAGCAAATCTGGAAATGCGAGGATTGCGATGGCGCTTGCCGCGCCGAAGGCGACGCCGGCAACAAGGCTAACGGAGGCAATGGCGCCAGCCCGGGATCGGTTGCCGGCTCCGAGCGTCCGCCCGACCTCGGTTGCGACACCGACGCCGATCCCTTCGCCGAAGGCGGCGACGAGCATGAGGACCGGCAGGACGATCATGATCGCCGCGATCTGGTCCTCACCGATCATTCCGATGAAGATCATGTTGATCGTGTGATGGGCGGCGTTGATCGACAGGCCGAACATTGCCGGCAGTCCAAGCCGAAGCAGCAGTCTGAAAAGCTGGGGACTGGCAAGGTCCTCCGGTGCGAGGCGCTGCCGTCTCCGAAAGCTGCCGCTTGCGTCGCTCATGTCGTTCATGACGCGGGCACCCAGAGACGATCACCGAAGAAGCGCTCGCGGCCGAGCATCACGAGGAGCGCCCGCTTGTGCGGAAAATCGAAATGCTTGACCTTGGCAAAACCCGAGCGGTCGAGGTTGCGGATCTGCTGTTCGTGACTGGCGCGCGGCTCGCCGACGATGCGCTTCGTGCGCGGATCGTCGAGGAAGATGAAATGCATCAGCGAAGGAAGCCATGCGCTGATCCATTTCTTGCCGCGATAATCGGGCTCGCCGATCGCCACATGCCATCCACGATCATAGTCGTCGGCGTCGTAAAAGGGACCGAGACGGTTCTCCTTTGCCCAGTAGACTTCGAAATAGCCGAAAGGGATATCCGCGAAACTGCCGATCAGCGGCAGGACATGCGGATCGGCGATCCTCTCCTCCAGAATCTCCCGATGCTTGCCGATCGAGCCTGCATCCTCCCAGATCGTGTTGACCTGTTCGTCGTTCATCCAGCGATGAAATGCTGCAAGATCGGTCTCGGCATCGGCCACGGTGAAGGCGATTTCCCGTTCCAGCCAGGGGATGAAACGCTGGTAGACCGTGCCCTTCGGCTTTGCAGGTCGGCGCGGATGATACCGGCCCGCGGTCATCTCCTGCACGGGCGGCAGCGGATAGGACAGCTGCGGCAGCCAGAGCGATGGCCATTGCCATAGGATCGCCGAATCGAGCCTTCCGCCTGTGCCGGCAATGTGTCTGGGAAGGCTTGTCTGATGCCCTTCGAAGTCGACTGATGTAATCGAGCGATCTTGTGCCGTCACCGCTTCGGCGGCCGCCATCAGAAGCTCCGGCGATTGCACCGGATCTCCATGGTAGAAGGTCACCGACGCTATGCCGGCCTCGACCTCGAATGCGGCTTCGTGGTGGCCGTAGGCAGTCTTGAGGTGAATGAGATTGGGTGCGAGGCTGATGTAGCTGCGCGACTGCAAAGCACGCCTTTGTTTGGCGGCGTCGAAATCCATAATGTTCTCCTTGCCGGTCGGGCTTTTAGCGCTGCGAGCATGAAGAAAGCTCCTGCGCCGATTTGGTAGAATGACGATCCATCTCCGGCCGGATTTAGGGATAAGCGAAGAAAAAAATTCTCATCAATTTTCTAAACTGCAGCCTGCCGGATCCGTCACTTGCGCATGACCATCATCACCGCAGGAGCTGCGAATGGATAATCTTGAGCCTCACGACGATCTTTGGATCGCCGTCATCGACACCGAGCGTCGCTACTCGGTCTGGCCGCAGGACAAGCGGATTCCCTTGGGCTGGGAGCCGGCGGGCTTTGCCGGTTCGCGCCAGCAATGCCTGGCGCATATCCGTGACGTCTGGGCGGACCCGCGCCCTCTCTCTTTGCGCTCGGCAATCGCCGGCGACGCGCGTCTCTGAAAACGGCTGGATGGCACGGATGAACAAGCAGATCACAAACTTCGCAGATGCCTACCCGACCGATGTCGCAACGGACGCGGTCTTCGAGAGCTTTCCGCTGACGATCGCGCAGAAGCGTATCTGGTCGCTGGAGCAGATCGGCAACTACACGGTCTTTCCCGACCAGGTCATTTCGCTGCGATTGAGCCCGGCGGTCGACGTCAAGACGATTGCCGGCGCCTGCCGGACGCTGGTGGCGCAACATCCCTCCCTTGCCACCCGATTCCGACGGCTGGCGGGCGGTCGCGTCGAACAGTACTGCGGCGTATTGAACTCAGTACCGATCGAGATTGTCGGTGAAGGTGCTGCTCTTGCCGAGCCGGATGCTTGGGCCGCACAGAAAGCCTTCCGCGACAGACGCTTCGATCTCCTCAGCGGTCCGCCGGCGCGTGTTCAGATTGTCTTGCTTGCCGACGGACAGTCGCTTCTGACGATCGTGCTTCATCCAATCATCTCAGACGATCGCGAGAAGTCCGTTCTCGCCGGCTCCCTAACGCGAATTCTCGATGGCGGACCCGCCGGCGACACGCAGCTGACAGATATCTTGGCCGGAACACGAGAGGCCGAGTGGCTGCAGACAGAGCAGGCGCAGCAATCCCTCTCCTACTGGCGGCAAACGATCGGCCTCGACTACGCGGCCACGACCTTTCCCACCCGCTTCAACAGTGGCGGGCTGGCAGGCGTGGCACGCGCTCAGCATCGATTTTCGATCGGGCCCGGTCTCTGGGAAAAGCTCGATCGATATGCGCAGCACAAGGGATATCAGGTCGAGCGCGTGTTGCATGCCGCTTTTTGCACACTGCTGGCACGCTACAGCGGTAACTACGCTTTGTTGACCGGGCTCCTGATCGCGCGGCCGCAGAAGGACCACCTTGCGAACCGCGGCCGTGCCGAACAGATCCTTCCCCTCACCCTATCGCTAACATCCAGAAATTCGCTCGACGATGTCATCACTGCGATCTCTTCGGTAACGCAGGAGGGCCTTCGCCGGCTGGTTCCGCTGGAGCGCATCACCCAGGAACTGGTCGTCGACGAAGCGGCGGCCCAGGAAGCCGTGGTCAAGGCCCTGTTCGAATTCCGCGAGCCGTATGCCATCCCCAGGCACGCAACAAATCTGGAGCCCCTGGGCGCGCGCGCCGACAGCGAGCTTTCCCTGGTGATCGAAGCAGGTCAGGATGGTGCTGCATCCGGGCTGATCGATTATGCACAGGATCTCTATGACAGCGCCCTGATTGCCCGTGTCTCCCGGCATTTCACCCTTGTGCTCGAGCAGATCGTTGCGCGGCCGACCGTGCGGATCAAGGACATCGAACTTGTGGGCAGCGACGAGCTCGACCAGTTGTCGGCGCCCTACGAAGACGAGGTGGTCAACGATGACAGGCCGGTCCACGAGCTGATATCAGCCCATTCGCGCCAGACGCCGGAGAAGACGGCGATTGTCTACGGTGACGAGGAATGGAGCCATGGCTGGCTGGAGGCCGGCACCAACCGTCTCGCACATCGGTTGCGTCAGCTGGGTGTTCGCGCCGAGGTGACCGTCGCCATCTTCATCAAGCGCTCGCCAGAGGCAATCGTCGGGATCCTCGCGACGCTGAAGGCGGGCGGCGCCTATATCCCGGTCGAGCCCGACCATCCGCCGGTACGCAACCATCACATTCTGCGCGATGGCGGTGTCAAAATCGTTCTGACTCACAGCTGGCTTCGCCATCGGCTGCCGGAAGAGCTCGACGCCATTATCCTCGACCTCGACAAGATCGACCTCGACGGCGAGCCGGATACGCCGCTCGATATTCCCACTCACAAGGATCAGCTGGCCTATGTCATGTATACCTCCGGATCGACCGGATTGCCGAAGGGCGTGGCCGTCGAGCACGGCCCGCTGACGCACCATTTGCAGAACACCTCGCGTGTCTATGGCATGAGCTCGGCGTCCCGTGAGCTGCCGTTCCTGCCTTTCAGTTCGGACGGCGGGCACGAGCGATGGATGAACCCGCTGATGGAGGGCGGCAGTATCATTCTTCCCGATCAGCCGCTGTGGACGCCGGAAGAGACATTGACGGCCATGCGCAAGCACGGCGCCAACAATGCCAGCATTCCCACAACCTATCTGCAGCAGCTGGCGGAATGGGCTGATATTTCAGACGGCGCGCCCCCAATGCGCCTTTATTCCTTCGGCGGCGAGGGGCTGGCGCAACCGACCTTCGATCTGCTGTCGCGGGCGCTGAAATCGGAATGGCTGATCAACGGCTACGGGCCGACCGAAACCATCATGACGCCGATGGTCTGGAAGGTGAGGGCGGGCACGAAATTCCAGGGGGTCTATGCTCCCCTCGGTCGCGCTGTCGGGTTAAGGCGCGTCTATGTGCTCGACCCTGACCTCAATCCGTGCCCGATCGGCGTGACAGGCGAACTCTATATCGGTGGTGAGGGCATCGCACGCGGCTATCTCGGCAAGCCGGATACGACGGCGGACCGCTTCATCCCCGATCCGTTCTTCACGGAGGGCGGCCGACTTTATCGTTCCGGCGATCTGACGCGTTGGCGTGATGACGGAACCGTCGAATTCGTCGGTCGTGTCGACCATCAGGTGAAGCTTCGTGGCTACCGGATCGAGCTCGGCGAGATCGAAGCGGCGCTCCTCCAGCAGCCGGGTGTCGGTGAAGCGCTGGTCGTTCTGCGCGATGACGATGCCGGCGGTGAAAAGGCGCTCGTTGCCTACGTCGTTCCGAAGAAAGACGAGACGCTTGATGTCGAGACAATCCGCGCCGGCCTCGAGCGCAGTCTGCCGACCTATATGGTGCCGGCTGCCGTGGTCGAACTGGAAAAAATGCCGACCAATCCGAACAGCAAGCTCGATCGATTTGCGCTGCCGGCGCCACGACCGGTCAAGCGCGCCATCGTCGAGCCGGCGAGCGTGCTCGAAGAAGAGGTGCTGGATGTCTGGCGGCAGGTACTCAAGTTGGAAGCAATCAGCGTCGAGGACAATTTCTTCGCGATCGGCGGCAATTCGCTCGGAGCGATCCGTATTCTTTCCTTGCTCCGGCAGCGCCGGCCGAAAACCCCACTCATCGTCGCCGATATCTTCAACAACCCGACCGTGCGCTCGTTTGCCGGCGTGATGGAGCAGGGGGATCAACGGGATCTCTCCGAGGTGATCGTGCTGCGCGCTTCCGGCGCCAAGCCGCGACTCTACTGCTTCCCGGGGCTTCTCGTCAGCACCCGCGAATATGTCAAGCTCGTCGACTATCTCGGAGCCGACCAGCCGGCGACCGGCTTCATTTGCCACTCGCTCTCCGAGAAAAAGGCAGTCGGCGCTCCGGTCGAAGAGATCATCGAGAGCTATGTCGATTATATCAGGACACATAGTCAGGGCGCGCCCTGCTATTTCCTCGGCTGGTCCTGGGGCGGGCTACTGGCCTACGAGGCTGCCCGCGCCCTCGGCAACGAGGTCGACGTCAGGATGATGGCGATGGTCGATGTTTGCGATCTCGGATCAGAATTCGCGATCGGCGCAAAGCCGAGGTTCCGGCCCGGCGAGCGCGATGAGCTTCATCGAGACGTGCAGGCATGGCTTGGAAGAACGGCGATGCGTCCCGAATGGGACCGGCTGCTGTCGACGATGGACGCGGATACCTACGACCAGTTCCTGCGTTTTGTCGGCGACGAAAAGGACCCGCTTCCAAACGACGGGCCCGATATCAGCAGTCGTGAGCATACGTTTTGGGTGCTGATCGACAATGCCCTGATCTTCCGCAAGCACCGGTTCGTTCCTCACGATGTACCGATCTATCCCTGGGCTGCCGACGACAGCCTCAACCGCGGCCTCAACCTGATCGACTGGCGCCGCCTGTCGCCGCGGGCGCATGCGGCCGAAATCATCACCGGCACCAACCATCTGCACATGATCGGGTCTCCCGCCTTCCACTCAAGGCTTGCCCTGCGTCTCAAGGAAACAGAGAAGGATATCGCATGACCGTCGCTTTTGCCCGCAGGGATGCCGAGCCGCTGGATATTGCTGGCATCGGCATCGGCCCCTCCAATCTGAGCCTCGCCTGCCTGTTCGAGTCGGTGCCCGAGATCAGAAGCCGTTTCTTCGAGCGACGAGACTCCTTCGACTGGCATCCCGGCATGATGATGCCCGGCGTCGAGCTGCAATCGTCCTTTCTGAAAGACCTCGTCACCCCGGTCCTGCCGACCAGCCGCTGGTCATTCGTCTCCTATCTGGTTGCCCATAAGAGGCTCTACGCTTTCCTGAACGCCAATTATGAGGCCGTTCCCCGGCAGGAGTTTGCACGTTATCTCGCCTGGGTCGCCAACGGCGTGGACGGCCTGCGCTTTGGCACGGAAATCCGCGACGTCGAGCACCGCGACGACCGCTTCTTCCTGCGGTTCGACAACGGACAGGAAGAAGCGCGAAACCTGGTGATCGGCACGGGATCTTCACCCTTCGTGCCCGACTGGGCAAAACCGTTTCTAGGGGCCGATTGCTTTCATAACAGCGAGGCCAAATCGCGTCTCGGCGATCTCGGCGCCGCCCGCATCGTCGTGGTCGGCGGCGGTCAAAGCGGCGGCGAGGTCGTCGAAGCCTTGCTTGGCGATCCCGGTTCCATGACGGAGCTGACATGGATCAGCCGGCGTCATAATTTCGAGCCGATCAACGATACGCCGTTTTCGAACCAGGTCTTCTCACCGGAATACGTCCAGGCCTATCTGAAGCTCGGCGGCGAGCAGAAGCAGGCCGCTTTGAAGAACTCGATCCTGACCAGCGACGGCTTGTCGATTTCGACGATTCACTCGATCTATCGCCGCCTCTATGCGTTGCGCTACCTCGAGCCGAGCACGCTCAATGCCTCTCTGGCGCCCAATCGCGATGTGATTCAGATGGAGCGGAACGGCAACGCCTATCGGCTCATCGTCAGGAACCAATTCGATGGTGGAATCGAGGTGCTGCATGCAGATGCGGTGGTGCTCGCCACCGGCTACCGGTTCCGATTGCCGGATGCTCTCGGCTCGCTGGGCGAAAGGATAACGCTCGACAGAAACGGCTATCCTCTGCTCAATGACGACTACACGATGCAGTGGACAGGTCCGCGGAACAACCGGCTGTTTGCGCAGAATGCGGGGCGCTATTCGCACGGTATCGCCGACTCTCAGCTCAGCCTCATGGCCTGGCGCAGCGCAACCATCGTCAATACGCTTCTCGGCCGGCAACATTTCGATGCTGAACCCGACAATGGGCAACTGGCCTGGGCGACAGAGACCGCTTCCGCCATGCCTCATCAGCTCCGAGCCGGCTATTCGGACGGTATGCTGTCGTCCTGAAATAGGCGTATCGAAATGCCGGGGAGCCCGGATTGAGAACAAGCAGCCAGCGCGACGACGTGCTGGCTGCCGCTTTCGACCAGACGGTGATGCCATCGTCGATCGCGATCGCCACCATCGACCATGACAGGGGTGCCATCCCTCCAGGAAAAGGCAATGTTGCGGGGATCCTCGCGCAACCCGACGCCGAGTGCCTTTAGATGGCTCTCCTTCAGCGTCCAGAGTGCAATGGCTCGGCGCGCACGTTCGCGCGCAGGCAATTCCGCGAACCAGCGCCGTTCGTCTGCACTGCAATAGCTATCCACTGCCGCCTCTTCGATCTCGGCGTCGGCGCGTTCGCAGTCTATTCCCACGTGATCACATCCTGACGCTACCGCGACCGCCACAAGCCCGTCGGCATTGGCGAGGCTGAATTGCGGCCTATCACGACCCTCAAGCCTCAGCTTGCCGTGCCTGTCTGGAGACAATGGGACCTTGCTCGGCGATATCCCGGTCTGCAGGCTCAACAGTTGCCGCAAGAGATACCGGCCGGCAATGAACGACGCCCGATCTCGTTCAAACCGATAGGCTGCGGCGCGATCCCGTTCATCCGATGAAAGCGACCGCATCCAGCGGTTCCAGTCGCCTCCGTTCTCGGAATACTGCCAGAGCGCGATTTCAATGTCGGCAGGTTGGTTTTCTGATTGCTGCATGGATCCAGTATGTGTTCCGTGCACCGATTGGCAAGCATGCAGGTGCTTGCCGACGTCGTGGACGGCCGGAGAGTAGCGCGAGCGGATCGGCGTTTCCCGTCCTGAAGGCGATCGGCATTCCAACGTTCGTTCTCCGTGGCGAGGATGACCAGATCGTGGCCGATCCGAATCAATGTCGATCGATCCTTTTCTTGGTATAGAGACCTGATGTGCTGAAATTTTCGCTCGCCATGGCTGCTATTTCCTTGGATTTCCAGGAACTTTAAGTCGCATGGCGCTGAATTGATCGCGGAAGTATTGATCTGCTTAGAAGATCTGAGGAAATAAAGCGGGATCATTGTTTAGTTAATACTAAATTATTGAATCTGGTGCGAGATCTTGGCATCAACCGGCAAGCCGGTCGTCCCAAGTACCTTCGAGGAGACCCGCATGAAGCGCCCGAGCATCAAGCAAGCCCTGATCTTTAAGCTGTCGATCATCAGTCTGTTCATGATTGGCCTATCCTATGTCTCGTTGAGCACGATTTCCACACTTCGTGCCAATACTGAGCAGATCGGGACCTTCTGGATGCAGCGGCTTGTGACGGCTCGCGAGATCAAGGATAATTTCCTAGACCTGAAATTGGTCTATGCCCAGTATCTCCTGGAGGATACAGCGGAGGAGCGGAAGGTCGGACAGCAAAAAATCGATGCCGCCGGCGCCGCGCTCGAGAAAGTTGTCGCTGAATACGAAAAGGGTGTGCGCACCGAGCGTGGGCGCGAACTGATCAATCAGATCAAGCCGGAACTCGCCAAATATCGCGCGCTGTCAGAGCAAATGATCGCGTTTGACAATGACGGGAAGACGCCTGAAGCAATCCGCCTCTTCAAGGAAAATATGGAGCCGCAAGCCGAGCTGGTGAACAAGGCGGTGGCGGATCTGGTCGCTTTCATTCTCAGCCAGGCCGAAGGCTTTGTGACCGCAAGCGGTGATTCTGCGCGATCCGCTTTCATGCTGACGGCCGCGATCGCAGGGTTGGCCGTGCTTCTTGCCATTGCCGGCATCTTCTTTGCGATATCGGGCATCGCCAACCCGATCCGAAGCATCGCCTCCGCCATGAGGCGCTTGTCGGATGGCGATCTTGACAGTGATATTCCCTATTCCGGTCGCGCCGATGAAGTCGGCGAAATGGCCGGCGCGGTCGAAATCTTTCGCCAGAACGCCCTCAACGTCGTCAGGCTCGAGAAGGAAGCCGCTGAATCCCGCAGCGAGAGCGAGGCAGCGCGCGCCGCTGCCCAGCAGCGCGCCGAACGCGAGGCGGAACAATTGCGCTTCGCGACCACGACATTGGGCGGAGGCCTCCGGCGGCTTGCAGCAGGCGACATATCCTTCCAGCTTTCGGAGCAATTTGCGGCCGAATACGAAGCCTTGCGCGAAGACTTCAACGCTTCGCTCCGGCAATTGGGCGCGACGATCGGCGCAGTGCTCCAGACGGTACACAGCATCGACAACGGTACCGGGGAGATTGCATCGGCGGCGCAGGATCTTTCCAAGCGTACCGAGCAACAAGCCGCCTCTCTCGAGGAGACCGCCGCAGCCTTGGACGAGATCACGTCGAATGTGACGATGGCGACCAAACGCACCGACGAGGCACGCAATGTGGCCAAAGAAGCCGATATCAGCGCTCAGCGGTCGGCAAGTGTGGTCTCGGAGGCGGAACAGGCCATGCGACGCATCGAGGAAAGTTCACAGCAGATTTCCAACATCATTAGTGCAATTGATGAGATCGCCTTCCAGACGAACCTCTTGGCGTTGAATGCCGGCGTTGAGGCTGCCCGTGCGGGTGAGGCGGGCAAAGGCTTTGCAGTGGTCGCCCAGGAAGTCCGTGAGCTTGCCCAGCGCGCCGCTCAAGCGGCCAAGGAGATCAAGGGCTTTATTCAAAAGTCATCAACTGACGTGGAAAATGGCGTGAAACTGGTTCTCGAAACCGGAACGTCGCTGAAGTCGATCGGTGAGTACGTCGTGCACATCAACCAACTCATGGATGCGATTGCCACATCGGCGCGTGAGCAGTCGACGGGACTTGCCGAAATCAACACGGCCGTCAATCAGATGGACCAGGCGACCCAGCAAAATGCAGCGATGGTCGAGCAGTCGACAGCTGCCGTTGCCTCATTGTCCTCCGAGGCAGGCCGCCTGCGGGATCTGGTCAACCAGTTTCAATTGGACGGCGATAAAGGCGCGGCGGACGGACAGCGCAGCGGACGGGCCTTCGAAGGCAACAGGCCAATCCACTTGGTCGCTCCGCAGCGCGTGACGCAAAGATGACGCGCGGCGGACGTCAGATCGGGTGCCGAAGATATTGAACTGGCCCCAAGACGTTCGTCGGCTCGATCCGGCAGTTGTCCTGCATCACTCGTCGCAAGACATTATGGGCGGCAGCGATATTCTCATATCCCGCTGCATCTTGTAGGGTCGGCATCTGCAGACCTACGGGAAAGTTCAGCGATGAAGAAGACCTTCAATCCGGCGTCGGTACGCCGGCCTTTTGGAAATTATAATCACGGCCTGCTCGTGCCCCCCGGCGCATCGCTTCTCGTCACCTCGGGCCAGCTTGGTATCGGCCTCGACGATGCTGTTCCGAGCGACATCACTGCTCAGGCGGAACTCTGCTTCGAGGCGATCAAGGCGATTCTGCAGGAGGCGGAGATGAGTTTTGCCGATGTTATCCGCATTTCGGGCTTCGTCACCCGCCGCGAGGATTTCCCGGCCTACATGGCAGTCCGGGATCGCTATACGCTCGATCCAAAGCCGGTTTCCACCTTGCTCGTCATCGGCGGCTTTACGCGCCCTGAGTTCCTCGTCGAGGTCGAGGTGACGGCCGCGAAAATCTTGTAGAGCATTTCCGTTTTTCCTTCGAAGCACGGAGATGCTCTACATCTTTGTTTTCACGCAATTCCCGGCAAGAGCGCTTCGCGCTTTGCCTGGCAAAACCGCGGCACTCTTTTGCTCGAATTGCTCTAGAATCGCTCCATCGCGTCTCCGACGCGGGTGAGGAATTTTGCCCGCGTCTCTGGCGTGCAATTGTTCATATCGTAATGAGCGAGGAACGTCACCGGCCTCACCGGATTGATCTGCGCTCTCAGCACGCGCTTGACGATTTTCTTCGGCGGGTTGCCGGCGGCGAAGGCGCGGAAGGGCGTTGCCCCGTAAGTCAGGACGGCTGCGAGCTTGCGGATGTGGCGCAGCCGCGATTCTACCTTGCCGTTGACCAATTGGAAGGAAACACCCGGTAGCCACACACGGTCGAAATATCCCTTCAGGATAGCCGGAAAGCCGAAGTTCCAGATCGGGGTGCAGATCACCAGCCCCTCGGCCGCTTTGAGCCGGTCGACATGGGGCGCCACCAGCTTCAGATTTTCTGGATAGTCGTGATAGACGAGCCGGTCGTGGCGCGAGAGCACCGGATCGAACTGCTCTTCATAGAGGTCGCAGGCGTCCACCATATGCCCGGCCTTCTCAAGGCTCTCGACGGTCTGCCGGTAAAGCGCCTTGCCGTAACTTTCCTCGACCGGGTGAGAGTGGAGGACGAGAACCCTCATGAAGCCTCCATCAGGGCCGCCAGGCCGGGGAAGAGATAGTTCTTGCCGGCGTTGAAATCGAAATTGGGATTTTCCCACGCAATCATCTTGCCGGGATTGAGCAGGCCCTTCGGATCGGTTTCCTGCTTGAAGGCAAGCTGAACAGCGTCGGTGCGCTTCATGCCGCCTTCTTCAAGCGTATAGCGGTGCGGGTTGAAGATCGGGCATCCATTGTCCTGGTGGATCTTGATGATCTCTTCCAGCCGCTCTTCGGTGGTATAGCGGACCAGCGGCAGGCCGGAGCACTGGATCTGGCCGTCAAACTTGATGAATTCGAGATGCCCCGGCACTTCGTCACCGAAAATTTCGACCATCTTCCGCACCTTGGCGACGTGGTCCGGGCCTGGATATTGCACCTGCAGATAGGTGAAGCTCGGGTCGACCTTCAGCGCACGCAATGTCGTGTGGTTCCAGGCAAGCTCATAGGCATGCGGAATGCCGCGCATGCTTTCCACTTTGTCGGAGCGGAACATGATCTCGCCCTTCTGCGCCGCCGTGAAGGCAAGAAAGGCATCCATGGAGTGCGGCGCAATCATCAGCACGACGATCGACTGGCCCTGACGGATGTAAGGCTTGTGGCGGGTGAAATAATCGTGAGGAATGGGAGCCGCGATCGGTGCGATCTCCTTGACGAGGATGCCGTTGCATTTCGCCAGCGCGTCCGAGAAGCGCACCGCTTCCATGAAGTCGTCATAGCCGACGAGCACATCGACCCAGTCATAGGCAGGTGCGAGCGGCATCTCGATCTCGGTGATGATGCCGTTCGTGCCGTAGGCATGGCTCACTTTCTGGAGATCCCAGCCGGTGAGATCAAGGACGCGCGGTTCGGCCTCCATGGTGACGACGCGGAGCCGCAATATATTGCCGAGGTCGCGCAAGCCGCCCCAGGTGATCGAGCCGACGCCGCCAGAACCGCCGGCGATGAAGCCGCCGACCGTCGCCGTCTGGGCGGTGGAGGGGTGGAAACGCAGCTCTTGGCCGGAATGGGCCTTGGTCTGCTTGTCGAGTTGGGCAAGCACGATGCCCGGTTCGCAGATGACGCGGCCGGGATGGATCTCCTTGATCTTGTCCATGGCTGCAAGATTGAGAACGATGCCGCCGGAAAGTGGCATGGCCTGGCCGTAATTGCCGGTGCCGGCGCCGCGCGGCGTGACCGGCACGCCATGGGCAAAGGCGACCTTCAGCGTCCGGATGACTTCTTCCTCGGTCTTCGGCGTGACGACGATATCGGCCGTCACATTGTCGAGCTGGGCTTTGAGGACAGGCGAATACCAATAGAAATCCCGGCTCTTCTGGCGAACCAGCGCGGGATTGTCCTCGACGGCGATGCCTTCGAGTTCTTTTTTGATCTTCTGATAATCGGCCATGTCAGGCTCCAACGACGTTATCGAGTTCACGGTAATCCGGCAGGCTGCGGTCGATCACCTTGCCGCGGCGAAGCACGACGCGGTCAGACTGCGGACGGGACAGGAATTCACTCCAGCGCCGCGCGCTGAAGAGCACGAGATCGGCCGGATCGCCGGCGGCGATACGGCCCTTGTCCGACCGTCCGACGATGGTGGCGGGCGAGGTGGTGACGACGCGGGCGGCGGTATCGAGCGGATGGTCGAGATGCAGGATCCGCACGGCCTCACGGAAGACCTCCACTGGATCGAGATCACCATAAGCATAGAAGGGGTCACGCGTATTGTCGGATGCGACCGCGGTCGCGACGCCGGCAGCGGCCAGTTCCTTGAACAGGGTGACGCCGCGCCAACGCGGGGTGCGGCCGGGATAGCGATCCTGTAGATACATGTTGCACATCGGCAGTGCGATGACCGCGATACCTGCCTTGGCGACCAACGCGACGGTGCGCGCCGCGGTGTCTTCATCCTGGCGGGCGAGCGAGCAGCAATGGCCGGCGGTCACCTTGCCCTCGAACCCGTTGCGCAGCACGGCCTCGGCAATTGCTTTCAGTGTCTCGGCGCCGCGATCATCCGTCTCGTCCACATGCAGATCGACATCCAGGCCATGCTCCGCGGCAGTCCTGAAGAGCGTGTCGAGCTGCCAGACGAGCTCCGGCCCCATCCGGGTGACGCCACCAAGCAGGCCGCCGCTCTGTCTGACCGTTGTGACGAGGTCGGCAAAGAAGATGCTGTCTGCCATGGCATCCAGCGGGAAGAGGGCGACCGCCTGCAGTGCAATCCTGTCTCTCCAGGCATCCCGGATTTCGGCAAAAACCTCGAAGGAGATGCGATGCTGGGGCGCAAGCGAATCCAGGTGAGTGCGGATCAGGCTGGTGCCATGGGCATAGGCGGAGCGGAGCGAGAATTCCATGCGCCGTTTGACGTCCGCGGCCGACCAGTTGGCTTCCCGGTCGGCCCTGACGGCATCGAGCGCGCCCATGAAGCTGCCGTCGGGATTGGCCTGGCGTGGCCAGATATGGCCTTTGTCGAGATGAGTATGGATATCGGCAAAACACGGCCAGACCATGCCGTCCTTGAGATCGATCCTGGCATAATCGGCGGGTGCGGCGCCGGCCGGCCGGATGGCTGCAATCATGCCGTCGCTGATGACGATATCGACCGTGGCCAGTCCCTCGGTGATTGGCACGTCGACATGCTCGAGGGTGACGACGGGCACTGTCGCATTGCTCAGCACGAAGCGGGCCGCATTTGGCGGGGATATGAAGGAATAAGTCATCAGTTTTCCCGTTTGATGCTGCTTTCATGCCAGCGGTGAAGGCTCAGCCAGGCAATGAGGGTGGTGAGGCCGAAGATCGCTACCCCAAGCATGGAGAGCATCAACAGCGCTGCGAATAGGCGCGGGATGTTCATCCGGTACTGCGCTTCGAGCAGGCGGAAGGCGAGGCCGGAGCCGGCACCGGCCGAGCCTGCAGCAAATTCAGCGACGACGGCGGCGATCAGCGCGAGCCCGCCGCCGATACGAAGACCGGTCATGAAATAGGGCTGGGCGGCCGGGATCTTCAGATGGATCAACGTCTGCCAGCGCGAGGCGCCATAGAGTTCGAAGAGGTTGATGAGGTTATGGTCGACGCTCTTCAGGCCCTGCACCATGTTCGACAGGATCGGGAAGAAGGCGACGAGGAAGGCGCAGATGAGCAGCGCGACCTGCGTGGAGGGAGCGTAGATCAGGATCAGCGGCGAGATCGCCACGATCGGCGTTACCTGCAGGATGACGGCAAGGGGATAGAAGGCAAGCTCGACCCAGCGCGATTGCACCAGGAAGATCGCAAAGCCGACGCCGCCGACAAGCGCAAGCATCAGCGACATGAAGGTGATCTTGGTGGTGACCCAGAGGGCAGGGGCGAGCGTACCCCAATCCGTCACGAAGGCGTTTGCCACAGCGGCCGGTCCTGGCAGGATATAGGGCGGCACGCCGGACAGTTTCACATAGGCGTACCAGACGAGGATCAACAGAGCGATGACGAGGAAGGGGATTGCGATGCGCAGCGCAAGATCGCGGCGCCTTGCGCTTGCGGTACCCTTAACGAGCAGCGGCGATGTGTCTGTTTCATCACTCATCAATGATCCCCTGCCGAATTGATCGCCCCGATCAGCGAATGCGATACCGTTTCGCAGGCCTTGCGGTATTCTTCCGAGGTGCGGTAGTGCGCGTCGCGTTCGAGGCTGGTGATCAGCGGGACGTCGGCATGCACGCGTCCGGGCCTTGCCTTCATCACGACGATGCGGTTCGAGAGATAGGCGGACTCGAAGACCGAATGCGTCACGAAAATCACCGTAATGCCGGTCGCCTTCCACAGCCGCAGCACGTCGTCGTTGAGTTTCTGGCGGGTGATCTCATCGAGCGCGGCGAAAGGCTCGTCCATCAGCAGCAGCTTCGGCTTCGTCACCAGCGCACGGGCGATCGAGACGCGCATCTTCATGCCGCCGGAAAGTTCGCGCGGATAGGCCCTGGCAAAATCCTGAAGGCCGACAGTGGTCAGCACTTCCATGATCTGATCATGCGCGGCTGCCTTCGAAACGCGCCTCAACCTCAGCGGCAGATGGACATTGTCGAACACGTTCTTCCAGGGCATCAACGTCGGCTCCTGGAAGACAAAGCCGATATCGCCCTCCGGCAGACCTCTGGAATTGATGCGCGAACTCGGCCAGTCGATCGTTCCCGAGGTGACATCGCCGAGACCGGCTATGATGCGCAGCGCCGTCGACTTGCCGCAGCCGGAAGGGCCGAGCAGGCTGACAAACTCGCCGCTTTCGACCGTGAGCGACATGTTCGAAAGAGCGACAGTGCCGCTGGAAAAGACCTTCGAGACCGACTGCATGACAACAAGCGGCCGCTTGCGCGTCTCTTTCGGGGATACCGCCTGGGTGTCTGCTGGGAGCATTGCTGTCTCGTTCATGCGGGAGGATACGGCCCGCCACGTCCTCAATGGCGGACCAGGGGAGAGCCGTCGGTCGGCCTACTTCTTCAGTGCCACGCCGGTGCTCTTGCAGACGAACTTCGTCGTAAACGCTTTGGTGTAATCCGTCTCCGGCTTGAAGACCTTGATCGCCACCATCTCGTTGAAGAACGTCTTGTAGTGCGCATCGGTGATGCAGCCGATGCCCTTGTCGAGGCTGTCGCCGGATTCGATGATGCCGTATTCCTTCATCTTGGCGATCGAGTAGGCGAGCTGGCCATCCGTCATTTCAGGATTATCCTTCTTGATCAGCTCGTTCGCCTTGCTGTTGTCGCCATGGAGGTAGTTGTACCAGCCCTCGATCGAGGCATCGACGAAGCGCTGCACGACATCGGACTTGCCGTCGATCATCGCCTGTGTTGTCGTGATCATCGTCGAATAGGGCGAATAGCCGTTGTCGGCGAGCAGGAAGACCTTCGGCTCGAAGCCTGCCTGCTTCTGGATCTCATAAGGTTCGGACGTCAGGTACCCCTGCTGGGCAGAGTCCTTGTCTGCAAGGAAGGGGGCGGGACTGAAGTTATAGGGCTTGTACTGCTCGTCCTTGAAGCCCTTGAAGTTTGCCTTCATCCATTCGAAATAGGTGAGGTAGCCGTCCTTGCTGAGGAACAGCGTCTTCAGCTTGGCGAGGTCCTCGAACTTGTCGACGCCATTGTCCGGATGGGCGATCAGCACCTGCGGATCCTTTTGGAAGATCGCGGCGACATCGACCAGCGGAATGCCCTGTTCGACGGCGGATATTTCGCCCTGAGGGCCGCCCATGTAGAAATCGAGCTTGCCGGAGATCAGCAGCGCGCTGTTTGCAGCATTCGGGCCGCCCTGGACGATGGTGACGTCGAGGCCGTATTTTGCATAGGTGCCGTCGGCAACGGCTTGGTAGAAGCCGCCATGTTCCGCCTGGGCAAGCCAGTTCGTCCCGTAGCTCACCTTGTCGAGGGCAAGCGCCGGCGAGGCGGCGGCAAGCATCGAGGCGAGGCCGAGGCAGCTCAGGAATTGCGTCTTCATCAGTGCTTTCAACATGGTCGGCAGTTCCCCTTTTGTGGTCGAGGGACGCCTTGCTCGGCTCCCTTTTGAGGGAATTTGAGCCATTGCCATGCGCTTTGAAAAGCATCAAAATTCGTGCGCATTGATGCCTTTTCGGCATCTCTGGGAAAGCTGAAGATAATTTGTGCGTCCTGCGCAAAATTTATGCATTGGAGAGATCATGTTGCACTCCAGACGCCTTCTTTACATCAACGAGATCGCTCGTTGCGGTTCGATCCGCAAGGCGGCCGCGCGCCTCAACGTGGCGTCTTCGGCGGTCAACAGGCAGATTTTGGCGCTGGAGGAGGAGATCGGGGCGCCGCTTTTCGAGCGGCTGCCGCGTGGCTTGCGGCTGACGGCGGCCGGCGAACTCTGTATCGAGCATATCCGGGACGTGCTGAAGAATTACGAGCGCCTCGAGGGGCGCATCCGCAGCCTCAAGATGCAGCAGGCGGGAAAGGTACGCATGGTGACGACCGTTGGGCTTGCCGCCGGGCCTCTGCCCGAAATCATCGCGCGCTTTCTTTCAGAACATCCGCGCGTCTTCGTCCAGCTGCGCAACGATACCGGCGGCACGACGGCCAGCCCCGTTGTATCAGGCGAAGTGGATATCGGTCTCGGCTTCAACATCCCCGCCACGCCGGGCATCCGCACGCTTGGAAATTTCGATATCCCGATCGGTGTCGTGCTGCCGCCGGGGCATCACCTGATCGGTCCCGGACCGATCAACCTCGCCGATGTCACCCAGGAAAAACTGGTTCTGGCGCAGCCGGGCACCAGCCTGCGCGAGGTGATCAACCTTGCTTTTGCGCGCCTGCCCATCTCGGTCGAGCCGGTGCTGGAAACCAATGCATCGGAGATGCTGAAACAGCTCGTCAAATGCGGCACGGGGCTGACGCTGCTCAATCCGCTCGACGTCATCACCGAATGCCGGCGCGGTGAACTGGTCTTCCGGCCGATCGCCGAGCCGCATGCGCGTTACCAGCAGATGAAGCTGTTTGCCCGCGCCCGCGCGCCCCTCGACGCGGCCACCAGCCTTTTCGTCGAATATCTGCTCGCCGAACTGCTCGGCCTGGTGCAGGAATTGCAGGCCAAGGGTCATATCCCACCGGATGTGAAACCCGCGGCTGAGCCTATTTCACATAGAGATTCGAAAGCGGATAGGCCTTGAGATCCTGGAGCAGCTCGACAAACCCCTTGACCTGATGGCGGCAGATCGCCTCGCCCTTTTCGGCTTTGGCGATCGAGGCGTCGCCGACCACGCCGAAGGGATTGAGGTCATGCGCGATCCAGGCCAGCGAATGCGGCGGCAGAGGCTGAAGAAATTTGGATTGCTCCCGCATCCATTCGGCCTTCGAGGCAAAGTTTTGGGCCTTGTCCATGCGTACCAGTTCGCGGCGGAAGTGCAGCATCAATGACGTCTCGACATCGCCGCCGTGGATGCCGTATTTGCTCTCGTGATCGCTGACCATGCCTTCCGGATGACCGAAACGGCCCCATTGGGTGGAGACCACCGCCATTTGATGGCGCACGCGCAGTTCGCGCGCGACGATGCTCATGATGTCGACATTGCCGCCGTGGGAATTGACGATCACCATCTTCCGCAGCCCGGCTTCGGCAACCTTTGCGCCAATCGCCGTCCAGACGGGGATGAGCAGCTCGGCACTGAGCGACAGCGTGCCGGGGCCGTAGATGTGTTCGTTGGCCTTGCCGATCTCCTGTGTCGGAAGGACCAGGATGTCCAGATCCTCCGGCCGCTGCCTCTTCAGTTCCGCCAGCATGCCGGTCGCGATGGCGACATCCGTTGCGATCGGCAGATGCGGGCCGTGCTGTTCCGTCGAGGCGATAGGCAGAACGGCAATCGTGGTCTCGGGGGAGAGGCCGGCAAAATCGTATGTATTGAGCTCGTTCCAGTAAAACGGCGTAGCCATGCGGTCTTCCCTTTTCGTCACCTGCTTCGATAGGGAGTAGGGAATAAAGATAAGCCGGAAAAGCATCATTTTTTGCGCATGGCGCTGCTTTTTTTCGTACACATCAGCGGGCGTTACTCGGGCGGCGCAGGCATGGTCGGCGACCGCACCGACGAGACGCTGCGTCGACGCTTCCGCATGCAAGGCAACTTCATTGAATATGTGGCTCGCAGCCTCGACGTCGATACGCCAGACGATATCGTGGCCGCCTGTGGCGCAATGAGGAACTGACTCGCGGGATGGCAGCAAGATGGTTCGGTTCCCTATCTGATGACCGTTGCATTCGATCTGGAACCACCACGCCTAGAGCGCCGCGCGTCTTTTAGACGCGCCAGGGGCGCTCTATCTCTTTGAATTTGCGTATAATCCTTTCCGAAAATCGATTCCGATTTTCGGGGGTATGCGCTAGAGCCTCATCTGGCCGCCATGCTCGCGACCAGATCGCTGAACCTCTCGCCCTGAATGCCGACATGCCCCCGCAGCAGCCGGCGGGCCTCATCCCCATCTCCGGCAAAGATCGCATCGACGATGGCGCAATGTTCCAAGAAGGACGTCGACAGGCGGTTGCGCACGCGCAGTTGGAGGCGGCGATATGGCCGCAGGCGCCGATGCAATTGCAGACATTGCTCCTCAAGGAAATCGCTTCGGCCGGCTGCGTAGATGGCCTTATGGAACTCCTCGTTATCGTAATAATAGGCATCGCTGTCACCGGCAGCGGCTGATTTTTCACAGCGGCCGTGGGTGGCCGTGATCGCTTCCCGAGAGGTCTTGTCCAGCCGCCGCGCGGCGAGCGACCCGGCCAGGCCCTCCAGTTCCGCCATAACCTCGAACATTTCATAGACGCGGTGCGGCCCAGGATCGATGACAATAGCGCCTCTGCGCGGTCGGATTTCGATGAGGCCAATGGCATCGAGCTGCATGAGCGCCTCGCGCACCGGCGTGCGGGAGACCCCGAAACGCGTCGCAAGCACCGTTTCGTCGAGCCGCTCACCGGGAGAGAACTCGTTGGAAAGAATTGAATTTTCAATCTCATCCCGAAGCCATCGGCCGACATTCTCGGACATTCGTTTCACTTTCCTCATACAAAAATGCTATTCTTGTATACACGATTGTTGACCTCGTGTACGAAGAGTGGCATTTTACATACTACCGGTGAAACCCGAGGATGGGAAGCAGCCGTCACAAAGGTCCGCACCTGGCTGGCCGGCAGAAGAGAGGAGAAATGGCATGTCTGAGGCTTCCTTCTTCACCGACATGCTGCAGAGCATCACCGATCGCGGACGCCAGCTCCTGTTTTCCGGCGCGCGCGCCACGCAGGTCGCAGCCAAGGTCGATCTCCAGACACTCTGTGAAATGCTGCTGTCGAGCCGGGGCGAGGCCTCGGGCATGGCGCTTGCCGCCGAGATACTCGATCGCTGGGGCGCGCTCGAGAGCGAGGGCGCGCAGAAATTCCTCCTTATGCTGCATGAAAAGCTCGGGCCCGACACGACCAAGCTCGACCAGGCGATTGATAAATACCGCGCTGACAAAAGCTCTGCCGCGATCATTGCTCTCCACCAGGCAGCCGAGCCGCGGCGACAGGAGCTTCTGCGCCGATTGAATCACGCACCGAACGGCACCGCCAAGCTCGTCCGGATGCGTCAGCAGCTGCTTGCTTCCAAAGATCAATCCGCAGGTTATCACGCGCTTGACGCCGACTTCACGCATCTGTTCGGCTCCTGGTTCAATCGCGGCTTCCTGACGCTGCGGCCTATCGACTGGACGACGCCGGCCTACATTCTTGAAAAGATCATCAAATACGAGGCGGTGCACGAGATTGCCGGCTGGGAGGAATTGCGTCGGCGGTTGGCGCCGGCCGACCGCCGTTGCTTTGCCTTTTTCCACCCCCGACTGGCCGACGAGCCGCTCGTGTTCGTCGAGGTGGCGCTGACAAGATCGGTGCCGAGGGCGATCGGGGATGTGCTCGACGAGGGCAGGGAGCAGATCAATGCCGACGAGGCAACGACGGCCGTCTTCTATTCGATCTCCAACTGCCAGGATGGCTTGCGCGGAATCTCGTTCGGCAACTTCCTGATCAAGCAGGTCGTGGAAGACCTCCGCCGAGACCTGCCCGGCCTGAAGAATTTCGTCACGCTGTCGCCCGTTCCGGGCTTTGCCCGCTGGCTTGCCAAGGCGCGCCCGGAAACGCTGACGGCGCTGGACGATCCGAACTGGCCCGACGACAAAAAGACGGCGACCGAAGTGGAGCGCGTGTTGCTGCCTCTTGCGGCGCGCTATTTCCTGGTCGAACGGACGCCGGAGGGCCGCCCCGTCGATCCTGTCGCCCGCTTCCATCTCGGCAACGGCGCTCGACTTGAAAGACTGAATTTTCTTGGCGACCGCTCGGCAAAGGCGATGCAGCAGGCACACGGCCTGATGGTCAACTATCTCTACAAGCTCGACGACATCGTGGCCAACCACGAGGCTCTGGCGCAGCGCGGCGAGGTGATTGCCTCGCCTGCTGTCAAAAGCCTGCTCAACCAGAACGACGAAGGCCGCAGCGGCGGCAATGGCCAGCAAGGCTCCCGGCCATTCGCACAGATAGTGAATTCAACGCTTGGAGGAGGGCGAAAGTGAGCAACCATCTTTTCGACGCCATGCGGGCCGCCGCGCCCGGTAACGCACCATTCATCCGGATCGATAACACGCGCACATGGACCTATGACGACGCCTTCGCTCTTTCCGGCCGCATTGCCAGCGCGATGGACGCGCTCGGCATTCGCCCCGGCGACCGCGTTGCGGTGCAGGTCGAGAAAAGTGCCGAGGCATTGATCGTCTATCTCGCTTGTCTTCGAAGCGGCGCCGTCTACCTGCCGCTCAACACCGCCTATACGCTGGCTGAGCTCGATTATTTTATCGGCGATGCGGAGCCGCGTTTGGTGGTTGTCGCATCGTCGGCTCGGGCGGGCGTGGAGACAATCGCCAAGCCCCGCGGTGCGATCGTCGAAACGCTCGACGCTGATGGCAGCGGCTCGTTGCTGGATCTCGCCCGCGATGAGCCGGCCGACTTTGTCGATGCCTCGCGCTCCGCCGATGATCTGGCGGCGATCCTCTACACCTCCGGAACGACGGGACGCTCCAAGGGGGCGATGCTCACGCATGGGAACCTGCTCTCGAACGCTCTGACCTTGCGAGATTATTGGCGCGTCACCGCCGGCGATCGACTGATCCATGCCTTGCCGATCTTCCACACGCATGGGCTGTTCGTCGCCACGAACGTCACTTTACTCGCCGGCGCCTCGATGTTCCTGCTGTCGAAGTTCGACCCGGAGGAGATCCTGTCGCTGATGCCGCAGGCAACGATGCTGATGGGCGTGCCGACCTTCTACGTGCGCCTCCTGCAAAGCCCGCGCCTCGACAAGCAAGCGGTCGCCAACATCCGTCTCTTCATTTCCGGTTCGGCGCCGCTGCTTGCAGAAACACATACCGAGTTCCAGGCACGTACCGGTCACGCCATTCTCGAGCGCTACGGCATGACGGAAACCAATATGAACACGTCCAACCCTTATGAGGGGAAACGGATTGCCGGAACGGTCGGCTTCCCGCTGCCTGATGTGACGGTGCGCGTCACCGATCCCGCCACCGGGCTCGCGCTGCCGCCTGAAGAAACCGGCATGATCGAGATCAAGGGGCCGAACGTTTTCAAGGGCTATTGGCGCATGCCCGAAAAAACGGCGGCCGAATTCACCGCCGACGGTTTCTTCATCAGCGGCGATCTCGGCAAGATCGACCGCGACGGTTATGTCCACATCGTCGGCCGCGGCAAGGATCTGGTGATTTCGGGTGGATACAACATCTATCCGAAAGAGGTTGAGGGCGAGATCGACCAGATCGAGGGTGTGGTTGAGAGCGCTGTGATCGGTGTGCCGCATCCCGATTTCGGAGAAGGCGTGACCGCCGTCGTCGTGCGCAAACCCGGCGCTGCCCTCGATGAAAAGGCCATCGTCAGCGCCCTCCAGGACCGGCTCGCGCGCTACAAACAACCCAAGCGCATCATCTTTGCCGAAGACTTGCCGCGCAACACGATGGGCAAGGTTCAGAAAAACATCCTGCGGCAGCAATACGCCGATCTTTACACCAGGACGTAAGAGGACCGCGCCCTCTGGGAGGAGGGTGCGTCAACATCCCGCATCAATCTTGAAAACAGCAACTGCGACGCGGAGGCGTCGGAGGGAGGGGAATCATGGGTATTGAATTACTGTCGATAGGCCTGCTGGTCGCCATGTTCATCATTGCGACGATCCAGCCAATCAACATGGGTGCGCTCGCTTTTGCCGGCGCCTTCGTGCTCGGCTCGATGATCATCGGGATGAAAACCAACGATATATTTGCCGGCTTTCCGAGTGATCTGTTCCTGACGCTCGTCGCCGTCACCTACCTCTTCGCCATAGCGCAGATCAACGGCACGATCGACTGGCTCGTCGAATGTGCCGTCCGCCTGGTACGCGGGCGGATCGGCTTGATTCCCTGGGTGATGTTCCTTGTCGCCGCCATCATTACTGGCTTCGGTGCACTTGGGCCTGCTGCGGTCGCCATTCTCGCACCCGTCGCGTTGAGCTTTGCCGTGCAGTACCGCATTCATCCGGTGATGATGGGTCTGATGGTGATCCACGGCGCGCAGGCAGGCGGCTTCTCGCCGATCAGCATCTATGGCGGAATCACCAACCAGATCGTTGCGAAGGCCGGCCTGCCTTTCGCTCCGACCTCGCTGTTTCTTTCCAGCTTCTTCTTTAACCTGGCGATCGCGGTGCTGGTGTTCTTCGTGTTCGGCGGCGCGAGGGTGATGAAGCACGATCCCGCATCACTTGGCCCCTTGCCCGAACTCCATCCCGAGGGCGTATCGGCGTCGATCAGAGGCCACGGCGGCACGCCGGCAAAACCGATCAGAGAGCATGCCTATGGTACGGCGGCCGATACCGCGACGACGTTGCGTCTGAACAATGAGAGAATTACCACCTTGATCGGCCTGACGGCGCTCGGCATCGGCGCCCTGGTTTTCAAGTTCAATGTTGGCCTCGTCGCCATGACCGTCGCCGTCGTCCTCGCGCTGCTGTCACCGAAGACCCAGAAGGCCGCAATCGACAAAGTCAGTTGGTCGACCGTGCTGCTAATTGCCGGCATCATCACCTATGTCGGCGTCATGGAGAAGGCCGGTACGGTCGACTACGTGGCGAATGGCATATCCAGTCTCGGCATGCCGCTACTGGTAGCGCTCCTGCTTTGCTTTACGGGCGCCATCGTCTCGGCCTTTGCTTCCTCGACCGCGCTGCTCGGCGCGATCATCCCGCTTGCCGTTCCATTCCTCCTGCAAGGCCACATCAGCGCCATCGGTGTGGTCGCGGCGATCGCCATCTCGACGACGATCGTCGACACCAGCCCATTCTCCACCAATGGCGCCCTTGTCGTCGCCAATGCGCCGGACGACAGCCGTGAGCAGGTGTTGCGACAGCTACTGATCTACAGCGCCTTGATCGCTATCATCGGTCCGATCGTTGCCTGGTTGGTGTTCGTCGTGCCCGGGCTGGTTTGACGACGGGCTGCTCCCAGCGAAAAGTGTGCCGAGCCCTGTTCGGCACACTTGGAGACCGTGGATGTCCCAATTACGGAAACGTGGAAAAACGTTTTCCAGGGAGAGCGATCCCTTCTGCCGGCGTGAAGCGGGCGGCCAGCTCTTGCCAACTAGAGGGACGTCTTATCATTCAGCGCCTTAGCGCAGTTTCTCAACGGCGACGGCAAGACACGCCTTGAAAGCCGCAAGATCCGTATAAAGCGCATCTCGCGCCGCGTCTCCTATGATCAGGACGCCACCGCGCCGCTCAATCCCGGCGTGCAGCATCAGATTGTCGGCCAGGCCGAAATCCTCGACCGCAATTCCATTCGGGTCCCGCAGTCGACCTTCAGCATCATAGGCGACGGCCCCGTCATAAAGATCGCTCACCCGCCCGCTGTGATCGCGGGCCACATTCGTGTAGGCGAACACAGGCTTACCGCTTGCGCACATAAAGCCGAGTTCGAAGGCCGTCCCTGTATCGGCGGCGATGCCACGAAAGGGCGTCAGATTGGCGATGATCGCGTCAGCCTCAATCATCATCTTCTCGTCCACTGCGTTTATCGCAGCCGCCCGCTCGCGCTTCGAGTTCGTGTGCGGGATTTCCAGATCGCCAGGCGAGAGCGGAATAAGTCCCGCCTCACGGGCAAGTGCCGCCTTGCGGTCGAGCATTTCACGGGCGTTGGGAAGGAAGACCTCCGGACCGGCGAGATAAACTTTTTTTGTCATAGAATCGCACCTAAAAGGGATGGGCTTGGCATCAAAATACCTCCCTCGCTCTACAGCGAAGTAGGATCACAATCCAGTGGGCGAAACCGCCCATGCCGCAGCGCGTATCTGCACGCGCAGAGATCACGCCGCCGTGCTGCAGATTGTAAGTGCAGCATAGGCAACGCGGTGCCATCGCCACGTCAGGCCTGCTCGTGCTCGATGTCAATGTTGGCGGCGCGGCCCCGCTCGACGTCAACACGGTGCGCAATGAACTGCCCGCGGCGACTGAGCGGTGAATCAAACACCTCATTCCTGTCGGCGGAGGCTCCCCAACATAGCCTTGAACCCCGCGACCGCCCGCTTCGAAACCGCCTCCGGGCTCTCCGCATTGGCGATCCACAGCGCCATATGGCTGCTGGCGCCATTGATGAGGCGAGCGGCGGTTTCGGTGTCGATGTCGATGATCTCGCCATCGGCCTTGAGACGGTCGAGGCTGCGAGAGAGGGCGGCGATACAGCCGGGGGTGTGCTGCCATTGCGAGATATCGCCGAGGACGGCAGGGCCATCGCGAAACATGATACGCTGGATTTCGGGCTCAAGCGCCATTTCGATATAAGCGGAGCACTCATCGACAAAGCCCTGCCAGCGCGTGGGAGCGGCGGCCGAGACCTCATTCAGCCGTTCAGTCATTTCCGCGTCGATTTCCATGATCACGGCCTGGAGCAGGCCCCTCTTGTCACCGAAATGGTGATAGAGGGCCCCGCGCGTCAGTCCCGCTTCGCCGGTGAAATCGTCCATCGACGCTTCCGCGTAGCCGATCGCGCCAAAGGCACGCCGCCCGGCTGCGATAAGTTTGCCGCGGGTCTCTGCGATCATCTCCTGGCGCGGTTTGCGCATGGCTACTCCTTTGACATACGCCGCGTATCTTTTTCATTGACATACGTGGCGTATGCATTATCTAACCACATACGCTCCGTATATAAGTGTTCTATCCGATAGCTGGAAGGATCGTCCCATGTCAAATCCGTATAAACAGATATTCGCGGCACCTGGGGCCAAGGGCTTCTCCGTAGCCGGATTTTTCGCACGCCTTCCCATCGCCATGGCGCCGATTGGCATCGTTGCCATGCTCTCCCAGGCACATGGCGAATATTGGCTGGCAGGCGCCGTGTCGGCGACCTATGCGCTCACCAATGCGGTGATTTCACCGCAGATTTCGCGAGCGGTCGACCGGCTGGGCCAGACGGCAGTGGTCGTTCCCACAACCATCGTGTCAGTACTGGCGTTCATCGCGCTGATCGCCGCGGCCAACCAGAACTGGCCGGTGTGGACGCTGTTTGCCTCAGCCTTTCTCGCGGCGGCCATGCCAAGCATTCCGGCGCTGATGCGGGCACGCTGGACGGAACTCTTTCGCAACAAGCCCGAGCTCAACACGGCCTTCGCGTTCGAAAGTGCCGCGGACGAACTGGTCTATATCGCCGGCGCCTCGCTGTCAGTCGGGCTTGCGGTCGCCCTATTCCCGGAAGCCGGCATGATGGTGAGCACAGCTTTTCTAGCGCTAGGGACGGCCGCCTTCATCGTACAGCGCGGCACCGAGCCGAAGGTGCGTCATGTCGCCGGCGCGGCTTCGGTTGGCTCCGCGATCCGGCAGCGTCCGGTGCAGATCATCACGCTCGCGCTGATCTTCGTCGGCGCGATCTTCGCAACCGCTGAGGTGAGTGTTGTCGCCATCACCAAAGAGCTTGGTCAGCCGAATGCGGCAAGCCTGGTCATCGGTGTCTATGCCCTCGGTTCGTTCCTATTGGGCTTGACCCTCGGCGCGCTTAATCTGCGCATCCCCTTGCACCGCCAGCTGCTGATCGCTGTTGCGATCCTCGCACTGACCTCGCTGCCGCTTCTCGTCGCTGGCAGCTCGGTAAACCTGCTTGCAATTGCCGTCTTCGTCAGCGGCATCGCGATCTCGCCGACCTTTATAACGGCCTTCGGACTGATTGAGCGTCGCGTGCCGGAATCGGTGCTGACGGAAGGTGTCACCTGGGTCATGACCGGCATCGGCATCGGTATGGCGCTTGGTGCCTTCGTCTCGGGCTGGGTCGTCGACAGCTACGGTCCCCAGAGCGGATTCTGGGTGTCTGCGGCCGCCGGGACGGCGACCGTCCTTATCATTGCGCTTGGTCAGCGCACCCTCTCGGGAGAGTGCACCGACGGGGAAGATTGCGCGATGCTGGAACCGGCGCAGTAGCAGGGCGGGCGGTAGACAGGAACGAAGCAGGAGGGTTCACCGGCCAACGGTTCGAGACCGTTCAAGGCGGAAGGCAGTGGGTTAAGCCGCTTTTCGGGAGAACTCACGAGCTAAGTCGAGAAATGCTCTGACGCCAGCCGATAGATTTCGGCGTCCAGGATAGTAGAGGCATAGGCCTGGATAGGGCGGCGTCCAATCTTCCAGAACACGAACAACGCGCCCCGCCTCTATCTCCGAGAGTATGTCTTGTTCAAAGAGGTAGCCCACGCCGGCGCTTTCGAGCACGGCAGTCCGCGTAAGGCTGGCCTCATCGAGTGCGATTGGCCCCCGTACATCTATCTGCACCGGCTCGCCGTCTTTTTCGAACCGCCATCGAAATAAGGAGCCGTCAGGCAGCCGCACGCGGATGCATCTGTGATTGAGAAGATCCGGAGGCACTATGGGCCTACCGTGCTTCTTGAAATACTCAGGAGACCCGACGACAGCGTGTCGCTGAGGCAGCCCGAGCGAAACGGCAATCATGTCGGTGGGAACGAGGCCTTCAACCCTGACGCCCAGATCGAACCCGTCCTTGACGATATCGACCATTTTCCCCTCGGTAACGATATCGACATTCATGTCCGGATAGCGGCGCAGGAACTCCAGCACGAGCGGTGAGATGATGGCGCGCGCCGCAAATGGCGCTGCGTTGATCCGTATTGTTCCGGAAGGAGTCTCGCGATGGGAGCGAACCAGATCCAGAGCAGCATGGAGCTCCTGAAGCGAGGGCGCGACCTGCTGCACAAACAACCGGCCGGCGTCCGTCAGCGAGACACTGCGGGTGGTGCGGTTGAACAACCGCACGCCAAGTCCCGCCTCGAGCCTGCTTATCGTGTGGCTCAACGCGGTCGTGGACATGCCGAGATCAATGGCCGCTGCTCGAAAAGTCCCGCGCCTAGCAATTGCAATGGCCGCTTCAAGTTCCTTCAGGCTGGCTAGCTCCATTGTCCCGACCTGTTCATCATCGCATGCCGGTTTATCCCACTTATTTATGCAATGGTCGAGGGATAAGTATCGGTTAGGTTATGAGGAGAACACAATGGATATGCCCGGTATCATTAACACGTACTTTGAAGCAGACCGTCGCAATGACGCGAATGCGCTGCTGGACACCTTTGCGGTCCAAGCCTTCGTCGAAGACGAACGAGCTCGCCATCAAGGCGTTGCCGCAATCCGAGAATGGTGGGTGGCTGCGAAGAAGGCGGCTCAGTACGTTGCTGAACCTTTGGAATGCACGGTCGACTGTGACAAAGCGCTCATCCGAGCCAAGGTGAGCGGCCAGTTTCCCGGTAGCCCGGTGACCCTCACCTACGACTTTGCCATCAAAGACGGCAAGATCGTCAGCCTGGAGATCCAATAATGACTGACTTTCTCAATTTGGAAGGCAAACGCGTCCTCATCACGGCTGGGACCAAAGGTGCCGGCGCTGCGACCGTCAGCCTGTTTCGGGAGCTCGGCGCAGAGGTGCTGACGACAGCGCGGGCCCGTCCGGAAAACCTACCGGAAGAACTGTTCGTCGAAGCAGATCTGACCACCGAGGAAGGCTGCGCAATCGTCGCAGGCGCCGTGCGTCAACGTCTCCGCGGCGTCGACGTCATCGTCCATATGCTAGGCGGCTCTTCAGCAGCCGGAGGTGGATTTTCTGCACTGTCGGACGACGACTGGCATAAGGAGCTGTCGCTCAATCTGTTTCCGGCTGTCCGACTGGATCGGCTGCTCGTTCCGGACATGGTCACCCGAGGAAACGGTGTGGTCGTGCACGTTACATCCATCCAGAGGGTCCTGCCGCTTCCGGAATCGACGACTGCCTATGCTGCAGCCAAGGCAGCACTTTCCACATACAGCAAGGCGATGTCGAAGGAAGTGTCGCCAAAAGGTGTCCGGGTCGTTCGGGTGTCGCCTGGCTGGATCGAAACGGAAGCCTCGGTCCGTCTTGCCGAGCGTCTGGCGAAGCAGGCGGGAACTGACCTTGAGGGCGGCAAAAAGATCATCATGGATGGGCTGGGCGGCATTCCGCTCGGTCGTCCGGCAAAACCGGACGAGGTCGCAAACCTGATTGCCTTCCTCGCCTCCGACCGCGCTGCGTCGATCACTGGTACTGAATATACGATCGATGGAGGGACAGTGCCAACAGCCTAGGCGCCGACATGCACGGCAACTCAGGTCGGCGCATCCCACCCGCTGATCTGGGAATAGATCGCGTTGCGGAGATGACGGACGTCGCGGTTCAGAGCGCCCAATTCCTGTGGTGTCTGGGTCGAGGCAGCAAGCAAGGTGTCGCTGAGACAACCAGCCTTGTGCTGCAATGCCCGGCCTTCGTCGGTCAACGCAATCAACACCTGGCGCTCGTTGCTCAGGTTTCTGGTCCTGCGCAGCAACCCGGATGTCTCAAGGCGCTTCAATAGCGGCGTCAGCGTGCTGGATTCCAGGGCAAGGGCGTTGGCAATGGCACCGACCGTCTGCCCATCTTCGCTCCACAACACATTGAGCACGAGGTACTGCGGGTACGTCAGGCCCAACTCGTCGAGAAGAGGTTTGTAGGCGCGCTGGATTGCAATTCCGGCAGTGTAAATCGCGTAGCACAGTTGGTCGTGCAGGGGGGGTGGGTCGTTATGGCGTTTGGTCATTCTGAACTCCTGTAGATCTCCATATACCCTATGCAATAGCAAAATTAAATATCGCGATAAGAATTATCTTGACGCGCAATCTGAAGTCTGCCAGCTTATATATATCGCGATAACAGTTATCGCAATTACCGAGGAGTCAGCCATGCCACGCAAGACCACAACCACCATAGCCGCAATTGCTACTGCAGCCTCACTGTCCGCCGCCGCATTGCCGGCGAACGCCGCGGACACCATCTCTCAAGGCCAATCCGTCAGAAATGTTGTGCTCGTCCACGGCGCCTTTGCGGACGGTTCTGGCTGGAAGGGTGTTTATGACAACCTCACCAAGCGGGGCTATCGCGTTACCATTGTCCAGAACCCCCTGACATCTCTCGAAGACGATGTCGCAGCCACCAAACGTGCGCTGGAACGGCAGGATGGTCCGGTCATTCTCGTTGGACATTCCTGGGGCGGCACGGTCATCACGGAAGCTGGCATTGATGCAAAGGTTGCAGGCCTCGTTTACGTCTCGGCTCTCTCTCCTGATGCAGGCGAGACGACGGCTCAACAATACGAAGGATTTGCTCCCGCATCGGAATTCGTCATCGAGACGACGAAGGATGGTTTTGGATATGTCAGCCCGAAAAAGTTCAAGGCTGGCTTTGCTCATGACGTCAGCGATGCTGATGTTGCGTTCATGAGAGACGCGCAAGTCCCGATCAATATGTCGGCGTTCGGCACGAAGCTCGAACATGCTGCCTGGCACACCAAGCCCAGCTGGGCTGTGATTGCTACCGAGGATAGGGCATTCGATCAGGCCATGCTGATCCACATGGCCGAACGCATCAAGGCGAAGATCACCAAGGTTTCGGCAAGCCACGCCCTGTTCATGACGCAGCCGAAGGTGGTCGCGGATACCATTGATCAGGCCGCCAAGGCCTTCTCGGCGAAGAAGTAGTGACAGACGCAGTTTCATCGGGACAGCCGGCACTGTCCCGATGGCGAAGAGCAGCGCCCGTCGAACCGAGCGAGGTCGGGCCAAAGCGAGCAGATGAAGGCCGCACGATCTCGGCCTAGGATCCATTGCCCGCATTCGCCCCGGGATCCTCAGCACTTTCGCTATTATTTTGAATCCATTCACGGAGGTAGTCACGTGAAGCTGAATAGTCATGACCAGAATGCACCCAAAAATCCGCCCATTCCTCAGAGCGAGGTCGGTGATGTTTTCGACTTCATCGTCTGCGGCGCCGGGTCCAGCGGCTCCGTTGTTGCCGCGCGACTGGCAGAGGATGGAAACGCAAGCGTCCTACTGCTCGAGGCAGGCGGGGACGATGCGGCCGAGAGCGTTACAAACCCTACGCAGTGGCCGCTCAATCTCGGCTCGATCCGGGACTGGGGTTTTGTCGGACAACCGGCACCTGGCCTGGACGGTCGACGTCTTCCTCTCAGCATGGGCAAAGGGCTCGGTGGCGGTTCGAGCATCAATGTCATGGTGTGGGCCAGAGGACACAGGGGAGATTGGGACCACTTTGCCGCTGAAGCCGGCGATGACGCGTGGGGCTATCAGTCAATCCTTGGCTACTATCGCCGGATCGAAGATTGGCAGGGCGCTCCGGACCCAACGCGTCGCGGCGTGGGAGGACCCGCCTACGTAGCGCAGCCGCAGGCGCCCCAACCGATCGCAGAGGCCTTGTTGAGTGCGGCATCCACTATCGGCATTCCCGTCTACGATAGCCCGAACGGTGAAATGATGGAGGGGCCAGGAGGGGCATCGATCGCTGAACTGCGGATCCGGGATGGCAAGCGGGAATCCGTGTTCGGATCCTATGTCCGTCCGCTCATGTCGCGCCCAAACCTGACTGTGCTGACCTACGCACTGGTCACGCGCCTCATCTTCGATGGCAAGCGCGTGACGGGTGTCGAGGTTCTCGTCGATGATCAGCGACGTCAATTCACGGCGCGTTGCGAAACGGTACTGTCGCTAGGCGCGATCAACACTCCGAAAGTGTTGATGCAGTCGGGCATAGGTCCGGAAGACGAGCTGCAAGCCCATGGCATTCCCGTGGTTCAACACTTACCTGGCGTTGGGCGCAATCATCAGGATCACCTCGCATTCGGCTGCACCTGGGCATATCGAAAATCAGAAACCGTCGGTGGTAGCGGCTGCGAAGCAAAACTCTACTGGAAAAGCGACTCGCGTCTTGCGCAGCCGGACATTCTTCAGTGCCAGTTGGAGTTCGCTGTGCCGTCGCCGATCGAGACGGGCCTCGAAACGCCGGAACATGGCTGGACGATGTTTAACGGTCTCGCCCAGCCAAAAAGCCGTGGTCGATTGCGGCTCTCCGGCCCCAATACGAATGACCCTATCCTGATCGAACCGAATTCACTCAGCGCGCCGGAAGACATGGCGGCCGCCTTGGCTGCGGTGGACTTGTGTCGCGAACTCGGAAACAGCGATGCTTTCACGCCACTGGTGACAGGCGAGGCGGCTCCGGGCGCGCGCGACAGATCAGGGATGATCGACTTTATCCGGCGTTCGGCGGTCACCTACTGGCATCAGTCCTGCACAGCCAAAATGGGACGTGACAGCAGGTCTGTGGTCGACAGTGAGCTCAAGGTGTACGGTATCGATGGCCTTCGCATCGCAGACTCCTCGATCATGCCGCGTATCACCACCGGCAACACCATGGCGCCTTGCGTTGTCATCGGAGAGCGGGCGGCCGATCTGATCCGGAACATGCATGGCCTTACGGACTCGAGCGGAGGGTTCAATCAGCCCATCTGATGAAGAGATTTATGTGGAGATCGGCGGCCAGCATACGTGGGCCGCCGAGCTTTTTGTTCGCCTCGCGCCATATTGGTGCAAGGCGACCAACCTCACGGCACCTGCGCCCCACTCACCGCAACGTACACCGCATAAACCGACCGCGTCGCCGCAATAAACAGCCGGTTGCGTTGGGGGCCGCCGAAGGTGAGGTTGGCGACGGTCTGCGGTACGCGGATCTTGCCGATCAGTTTGCCGGTCGGGTCGAAACAATGGACGCCATCGGCAGCACTCGACCAGAGGTTTCCGTTGACGTCTGTGCGAATGCCGTCCGGAATGCCGTTGTCGATCAGGCAGAAGACGCGGCCGTTCGCGAGCCTTTTGCCGTCGATCACATCGAAAGCGCGGATGTGACGCGGCAGGCTTTCGTCATGGCTGGCGGCCGAGTCCGCCAGGTAGAGGATTGTCTCATCGGGCGAGAAGGCGAGGCCGTTTGGCTGAATGAAATCCGTGACGACAGCCGCAATTTCGCCGGTCGTCGGATCGAGCCGGTAGACGTTGCGGGTCGGCTGCTCCGGCTCGGCGCGATAGCCTTCATAGTCCGACATGATGCCGTAGGTGGGGTCGGTGAACCAGATCGTGCCGTCCGATTTTACCACCACGTCGTTCGGCGAATTGAGCCTGGCGCCCTTGAAACGATCGGCGAGCACGGTGATCGAGCCGTCGACCTCGGTGCGGGTGACGCGGCGCGTCCCATGTTCACAGGATATCAGCCGTCCCTGCCGGTCGCGCGTATGGCCGTTGGTGAAGTTGGAGGGTTGGCGATAGATGGAGACGCCGCTCTCAGGCGTCCATCGCAGCATGCGCTGGTTGGGAATGTCGCTCCACAGCAGCTGGTTCGCGTCGTTGAACCAGACGGGACCCTCCGCCCAGCGGCAGCTTGAATATAGCTCGTCGAGACCGGCGCTGGTCACGATCATCTGCCGGAAGCGCGGGTCGTGGATTTCGTAGATGCTGGCCTCGGCCATGGCGGTCTTTCCGTTTATCGCATGCCGGCCCGGCGGCCGCCGGCGAGCATGATGACGCTGATGATGATGAGGCCGGTCATGATCAGGCGGATGCCCGCGCCGAGCCCGTAAGTGTTGAGCATGGAGACGACCAGGAACATGAAGAGCGATGCGCCCCAGATGCCCGGTACGTTGGAATCACCGCCGGCGACCGCCGTGCCGCCGATGACGACGACGGCGATCGACATCAAGAGATATTCCGAGCCCATGTTGAGCGCGGCGCCGCCGGAAAAGCAGGCGAGCAGATAGCCCGCGACCGAGGCTAGAACGGCGCAGAAGAGGTACGTGACGAAACGCGTGCCGTCGACCGGAATGCCGGCCATGCGGGCTGCCGGCATGCTCTGGCCAATCGCCGAGATCCAGCGCCCGTAGATCGTCTTTTCGAGCAAGAACCAGGCCAGCAGCGAGATCAGGAGTGCTGCGATCGCCACATTCGGCACGCCGAGCGTGTGCGACGTGGTGAATTCCGCCAGCACGCTCGGTGGCTTGATGCGCAGTCCCCGGTTCGTCCAGATCGCGGCAGACTGCACGATGAAGCTCATGGACAGTGTGGCGATGATCGGCGGAATGCGCAGCGCCTTGATAAGTGCATAGTTGCCGAGACCGACGACAAGGCCGATGACGATGGCGACGAGAAGGCCGGGCAGGATCATGCCGTTTTCGACATTCATCAGCTTCAGCGCCACCGTGCCGGCAAGCGTCATTGTGGCGGGAACCGAGAGGTCGATGTTGCCGGGGCCGAGCGTGATGACGAACATCTGGCCGATGCCGACGATGACCGAGAAGGCCGCGAAGGTGAGGGCTGCCTGCGACAGGCCAAGCGTGCTGGCGCCGAGCGTCACCATGATCGTCAGAAACCAGACGACAAAGGCGGCAAGCCACGACCAGATCCAGGGTTTGCGAAAGAGGCGAAGGAGAGGGGTCATCGGCGCTTCTCCCGCTTCTCCAGGCGGTTCAGCATCAGACGAAGTGCGAGCACGATGATCAGGATCGCGCCCTGGGCCCCGATCTGCCAGTCCGGCGAGATCCGCAGGAAGGACAGGAACGAGCCGGCGAGCGTCAGCGTCAGCGCGCCGATGACGGCGCCGACCGGGGAGACGCGGCCGCCGATGAACTCGCCGCCGCCAAGGATCACGCCGGCGATCGACAGCAGCGTGTAGCGCAGTGCGATATTGGCATCGGCCGAGGTGGTCAGGCCGACAAGGGCAATGCCGGCGAGCACAGCAAAGAGGCCGGCAAGCCCATAGGCGGCAGCGCGCGCCGCGACAATCGACCAGCCGGCGCGCTCGACCGAGCGCTGGTTGCCGCCAATGCCGCGCATCAGCACGCCGAGCGAGGAGCGCATGATGAGGAGATGGGCAACCACGGCGATGACGATGCTGGCGACGATCGCCATCGGCGCCAGCGGCGGCTTGACGGTCATCAGCCAGCGGACCCAATCGGGCGCCTGCCCGCCCGGTGCCGGCAGCAGCAATACGGCAAGGCCACCCCAGACGAAGCTCATGCCGAGGGTCACGACGATGGAGGGCAGGTCGCGCAGATAGATGACGACGCCAAGCGCCGCATAGGTTGCGATCGCGCCGGCAAGGATCAGCACGCCGGTCACCGGGGCATCCCGCAGAAAGGTTGCGGTGACGCAGGCGACGAAGCTGACGAATGTGCCCATCGAGAGATCGAGATCGTTGACCGCCATCACGATCATCTGGGCGATCGTCGCCAGCGCGATCGGCACAGCCAGGTTGAACAGCAAGTTGAGCCCGACATAGCTCATGGCGCGCGGCTGCAGCCAGAAGACGGCGGCAAGCAGCAGCGTCAGCGACAAGGCGGGAATGGCAAGACGCATGGCGTCGGACGACAGCCGGACCGTCATGCGGCGACCCCTTCGAAGGAGGCGGCGATGATATTCTTCTCGTTGACGGCGTCGCCGGCGAGTTCGGCTGTGATGCGGCCTTCGCGGAAGACATAGACGCGGTCGCAGAGGCGGACCTCGTCCATTTCGGTCGAGTACCAGATGAAGGTGCGGCCACGCGCCGCTTCCTCGCGGATGATCGCGTAGACCTCCTGCTTGGTGCCGACATCGACGCCGCGCATCGGATCGTCCATCAAGACGACAGGCGCGCGTGTCGCCAGCGCCCGGGCAAAGAGCACCTTCTGCTGGTTGCCGCCGGAAAGCGAGAGGATACGATTGTCCATGTCGGGCGTGCGGATCTCGATCCGCCGCTTCCAGTCAGCGCCCTTCGTCTCCTCTTCGCCCGCGAGGATGAGGCCGCGCCGGGAGAGGTCAGCGAGCGAGGCGATGGAGAAATTGCGCAGGATGCTCCACAGCTCGAAGACGCCGTTGAGGCGTCGGTCGCCGGCGACAAAGGTGACGACAGGATCGCGCTCCGGCAGCCAGTTGCCGGATTTGGCGGCATGCAGGGCGAGCAGCAGCTCGGTCTGCCCGTGGCCGGCCAAACCCGCCAGTCCGATGATCTCACCCTTGCGCGCCGCAAAGGGCAGGCCTTTCGCCTGATGGGAGAGAATGAGCGGGGCGGTGGATTGTTCGCGCGCCGAGCGCTGCTTGGTCTCCTCTTTCGCAACGGTGCCCATCGCTTCCACCAGGCCGTGATGGTCGAAGCCCTGCGCCGGGCGCTCGGCGACGACACGGCCATCCTTCATGACGACGATGCGATCGGAGGTTTCGAGGATCTCGTGCAGGATATGCGAGATGAAGATGACGGACCCGCCGGTCGCGATGAAGCGGCGAACATAGTCGAGCATCTGCCGGGCAAGGCTTGCATCGAGCGACGAAGTGGGTTCGTCGAGGATCACCAGACGGGGTGCAATGCCGGCGTCGGAAAAGGCCATTGATATCTCGACCATCTGCCGCTCGGCGATCGAAAGATCGCCGACGGTCCGGCTGCTGTCGATGCCGTGGCCGGGAAAGACGGCATCGAGGCTTTTCTCGATGATCTCTGCGGCGCGCCTGCGCCAGCCGAAGCCGCCGAGATGGCGATGCATGATGCGCGTGTTCTCGACGATCGAAAGGTTGGGGCAGAGCGAAAGCTCCTGGAAGACGCAGCGCACGCCGCGGGCACGCGCCGCGTTGATACCGTAGCGCTCCAGCCGCTCGCCGTCGCTTGCCACACTTCCTTCGTGCGGCGTGAGGCCGCCGTTGATGACGCTGACGATGGTGGACTTGCCGGCTCCATTGTGCCCGACGAGCCCGACGCATTCGCCCGGCATGACGCGGAGGGTCACGCCATCGAGTGCCCTGACCGCGCCGAAGCTCACCTTGGCGCCATCGACGGCGATCACCGCCTTCAAAACCTCATCCATGCTGCCCGCCATGCCTGCTTGCAAAAAATGCCGCGCGGCCATCTGCGGCCGCGCGGCAGTCGCCGGGAGATTTACTTTGCCGACTCGATGACCTTGATTGCGTCTGCCTGCGTGTATTCCACGTTGGCGACGCCGCCGGCCTGGGTATTGGCGAGATTGGTTTCTAGATTATCCTGGTCGATGCGCAGGAAGGGCACGACGAGGTCCTTTTTGACTTCCTTGCCGTCGAGGATCTGCTGCGCCACCCAGAAGGCAAGCGTCGAGACGCCGGGCGCGATGGACACCGACATGGTCTCGTAGCCCTTCGCGTCCTTCTGCTCCTTCCACCATTTCAGCTCGTCTTCGCGGTTGCCCATGATGATGATCGGCATCTTCCGATCGGTCGCGGCAATCGCCTGTGCGGCGCCATAGCCGTCGCCACCCTGCGTCACCACGCCGGCGATGTCGGGCAGGCTCGGCAGGATGCCGGCAACAGCCTTCTGCGCCACGTCCTGCGCCCAGTCGCCGTGAACGGAGCCGACAATCTTGAACTGCGGGAACTGCTTGACGCCGTCGTGGATGCCGGCCGAGATCTCGTCGTCGACGAAGACACCGGCAAGGCCGCGGATCTCGAGCAGGTTGCCACCGTCCGGGATCTTCTTCGACAGGTACTCGACTTCGCTGCGGCCCATTTCCTTGAAGTTGACGGCGATGCGCCAGGCGCAGGGTTCGGTCACGATGCCGTCGAAGGAAACGACGGTGATGCCGGCGTCGCAGGCTTCCTTGACCGCACCATTCAGCGCCGTCGGCGAGGCGGCGTTGAGCACGATGGCGTCATAGCCCTGCAGGATCATGTTCTGGATCTGAGCGGCCTGTTCCGTCGCCTGGTTCTCAGCAGTGGTGAAAGGGTCGGCTGCGGCAACGGTGCCAGCCTTCACGGCTTCACCCGTCACCTTGCCCCAGCTCGTCAGCATGGCCTGGCGCCACGAGTTGCCGGCATAGTTGTTGGAAAGAGCGATCTTCTTGGCCGACGTATCGGCAAAGGCGGAAACGGGCATCGCGGCGCAAGCAATAGCGGCCGATGCCAGAAGCATCTTACGGATTGTCATGTCTTCCTCCCTGATGATCGCGCTGGTCGGCGGATCGCTTCACTCCTGCCGGCCCAATTGGGTCCGAGTGAAAATTGTTCTTGCACTGAGCTTCCTCCTCTCAGTAAGGGCAGGATGCGGGAGATCGATCGGCCTGTACAGGGGCAAGGCGGCAAGTCGTTTGCGGGATTTGCGCAACAAGCTGCGGGTTTACGCAAGACGGCGACGCGTCCGCGGGCGCTTACTGGGAAGGAGACGCTGCGGGTTGAGGAGCCTGCTGCGGCCTCGGGGAGGAACTGACGATGCTGCATCTCGTACCCGCAGCCATGTTCGACCACTATCTCGGCATTTCCCGGCTGCTCGCGGGCCAGCTCGACTTCCGCTCGGCTATCCGTTCCGTTGCGGCCGAGGTCGCCCATATCATCCCGCACGACCATCTCGATGTTTGCGTGCTGCTTGAGGGCGGCAACTACCACACGGCCTATGAGACGGGCATCGAGACCGCCTGGGGCGGCCTTGCCGGTGCGCCTGTTGTCAACAGCCCCATCCGCTCGCTGCTCTGGGGCGAGGTGGATTTTCTGCTGGCGGACGACGCCATGACCGACCCGCGTTTCCACTTCGAGGGCGCGTTCAAGCGGCCGATCGTCGAACAGTCGCTGAGGAGCCGCTTGCATGTGCCCATGAAGGTGCAGGGCACGATCATCGCGGCGCTCTCCTGTTCGTCGCACAGGGCGGGCGTCTATACGATGGAGGATATCGAACGCGCCCGTATTATCGCCGACCTGCTGACGCCCTATTTCTTCGCGCTGCAAGCGGCTGAGCAGGCGCAACGCTCGGCCATTGTCGAGGCAGAAGCCCGCGCCCGCGAGGAGGGCTTGCGGCAAGGTGCGCTGAAGCTTACCGAAGCCCTGGAGCAGGAACGCCAGCGCATCGGCATGGACTTGCACGACCAGACGCTCGCCGACCTGACGCGGCTCGCCCGCCGGATCGATCGGCTGTCGCGCAACGGAGAGGTGGCGCCCGAGGCGCTGGAGCCGATCTCCCGTTCCCTGCAGCATTGCATGCAGGATCTGCGGCAGATCATCGAACAGGCAAAACCCTCGGTGCTCCAGCTCTTCGGCCTCGCCCAGGCGATCGAGCATCATCTGGACCGATCGACCCGCGACAGCGGATCGGGGATCGAATGGGGCCTTGTCGACGAAACGCACGGCGCACTGGAGCGACTGGAACCGACCGTCAGCGTCGCGCTGTTCCGGATCGCGCAGGAGGCGATCAACAATGCGGTGCGCCATGCCGCCCCGCTCGCCGTCACCGTGCGGCTCGAGGCCGATGACGACCGGCTATCGATCGAAATCTCCGACGACGGAACCGGCCTCACCAAAGCGCGGGGACGGATCGGCGGTGGCATCGACAATATGAAGACCCGTGCGCGGCTGATTTCGGCGCGGTTCACGACCGGGCCGGGCCACAACAATCGCGGGACTGCGGTGCGCGTCGTGCTGCCACTCGTACCGCACGACCCGGCAATCGGGCCAAACTGAGGAGGAGGGCACCATGAAGGTTCTGATCGTCGAGGACGACCCGCTGCACCGGTCCTATCTGCACGAGGCGGTCAACGCAGCTCTGCCGGAATGCGACACGGTGATCGAGGCGGAGAACGGAACCGTCGGCGAGAAGCTCGCCCGCGACCACAAGTCGGCGCATATCGTCATGGACCTGCAGATGGCGAACCGCAACGGTATCGAGGCGGCGCGCACCATCTGGAAGGAGCGGCCGGAAACGCGCATCCTGTTCTGGTCGAATTACTCGGATGAGGCCTATGTGCGTGGCGTCTCCCGCATCGTGCCGGATGGCGCCGCTTATGGCTATGTGCTGAAATCCGCCTCCGACGAGCGGCTGAAGCTTGCGCTGCGCTCGATCTTCATCGAGAGCCAGTGCGTCATCGACCGCGAGGTGCGGGGCCTGCAGCAGAAGAGCCTCGGCCAGACGAACGGCTTCACCGATTCTGAATACGAGATCCTCGTCGATATCGCGCTCGGCCTCACCGACCGGGCCATCGCCAAACGTCGGGGCCTGTCGCTGCGCAGCGTGCAGAACCGTCTGCAGCAGCTTTACGATAAGCTCGACGTCTACCAGAGCGCCGGTGACGACCACGAGGACGGCCGCTTCAATCTGCGCGCCCGCGCCGTCACCGTCGCTTTCCTGCGCAAACTCCTGAATTACAGCGCTCTGGAGCGGGCGGAGGCAGAGCTGCAGGAATGGCTTGAGGGAAAGTAGTTTCCGGACTTGCGTGGAATGACTGGGGATCAGAGACGTGGGCTGCGGCCACTGCCTTTCACGGCGCGTGAGCCAGCGCGATTGCATCGGCAGCTTCCTCGCAGCGATCGCTGAGTGTGCTCGTCGCCACTCGAATATGACTGCTTGGCAAGACGGAGAATTTGTTGCCCGGGTTGACGGCGATATTGCGTGCGGCGAGCGTCACCATCGCGAATGGTTCGGAGACGACGGGCACCCAGAGGCACAGGCCCTGGCCTGGCGGTATCGGTATTCCCCGTTCGCTGAGCGCTTCGGCAAGAGCGTCGCGCCTCTGCTGATAGATCTCGCGCGCCTCGCCGATAAGCTGCCAGGTTGCCGGATCGCGCAATAACCAGGCGGCGGCACTTTGCAGGATACGGCTGGTCCAGCCGGCACTGAAGGAGCGGTAAGACTGGATCTGGTCGACGATAGGCGCGGAACTCGACAGGACCGCGAGACGCAGATCCGGGCCGAGGCTTTTCGAGAGTGACAGGATATGGATCGTCCGCTCCGCAAATCGGCCACCGAGCGACTGCGGAGGTGCCGCCGACACGTCGCCGACGCCATCGTCCTCGATGACAAGCGTATCGCTGTCTTCCAGCACATCTCCGAGCTGATCGAGGCGGGATGAACTGACCGTAACGCCGGTCACGGAATGCAACCGCGGCTGGAACAGGAAGGCCGCGGGACGTTGCCGCAAAGCTTCGCGCAGCGAATCCGGCAGGGGGCCTTCGCCGTCGCAGGCGACAGGAATGATTTTCACGCCGAGATCTTCCAGAATATCGAGCAGTCGCATGGCGGTCGGATGTTCGATCGCGACCGCCGAGCCCGAGGAGACCAGCGCATGCAATATCGTATAGACGGCGTTGTAACCGCCATTGGTGGCCAGAAAGGCTTCCGCCTCATAGGGCCATCGCTCTGAAACGGCGTCCTTCAACTCAGGTACGATCCGGCTCCGCTCATAGCTGTTGAGATCGTCGACGGACGCGCCATAGGCCATTGCTTCGGCCAGGCGGGGAAGAAGTGCTGCATCCGGCCCGGCTAAGGTAAGGTCGAGCACACCTTCCCTATAGTTTCCCGAGCTGGCGAGGCGTTCCGGCTTGGCGACAAAGCGGTCGCCGCTGACCCAGGTGCCGTTGCGCCCCCGGCCGCTGATGATCTTCTGCCGCCGCAATTCGCTCCAAGCTTCGGAGATCGTCGCCGGACTGACATGCAATTCGTAGGCGATATCGCGGATCGCCGGCAGGCGCGTGCCGATGGGCAGGACACCGGCACGGATCAGCGCGCTTGTTTCGAGAGCGATCCCCCTGATGCTGCGATCGGCTATTTTTTCGGCAAACCAGGAGGCTTCGACCGCGTCGCCCATTTTTTTCTCACTTTAAATGTTCAATAACGTAATAACATTTGTGCTCGTTATTTTGAACATTTAATTTGCCCCTCGTCGAGCCATTTCAGTGAGTTTTTTGCATGCCTGTAACGCTTCGCATCGCCCTTAGAGACTGGGATTACATGACACCGCTGGTGCTCGGTGATGTCAGTTCTTCCCGTCTCGATATCAAAGTGGATCGTGTAGGCACGCTGATCTCCAGCCTCGCCGATGACGCGGCGCATGACGCAGCGGAAATGTCCTTCAGCCGCTATTCGCAGATGCGTCATGATGGCGATGATCGGATCGTCGGCATGCCGAACTTCATCATGCGCGGCTTCCGTCATCGCTGCATTATCACCGCTAAGGACAATCCGATCCGCACGCTGTCCGATCTCGGCGGCAAGAAGATCGGCGTAACCGGCTGGCGCGATTCCGGAAATACCTGGACCCGTGCTGCGTTGCGCCGGGAGGGCGTCGGCGTTGAGGATGCCATGTGGTATGCCGGGCGCCTGACGGAAGCTCACCCGATCGTCGACCGGCTCGATGGCTTTGGACGGCCTGGCCGCATCGAGGCTGTCCCCGGCGAGCGTCCGATGGTCGATCTTTTGCTGGATCGCGGGCTCGACGCCGTGTTCACGCCTTTCATGCCGAAGGGTTTCTTCGATCAGGAATCGCCCCTGCGACAGGTGCTGGATGATTTCCGCGCCGCTGAAGTCGCTTACCTCAATGAGGTCGGCTATATCCCGGGCATGCATCTGATCGGCTTCAAGGCTGATATCGTCCGGGAGCATCCCTGGATCATGGATGAACTCAGCGAGTTGATCGACGAGTCCCAGCGTCTGTGGCTGGAAAAGCGTGAGAAATACGCCGACACAACACCGTGGATGATCGACGAACTGCGCCGCTGCGCGGCCGATCTGCCGCCGACCTGGAGGGCCAGCGGGCTTGCCGAGAACGAGGCAATGATCGCCGACTTTGCCGAGGAACTTTACGAACAGAAGATCATGCCGCGCCTTTTGACACCCGCCGAGCTGTTTCCGTGGCACGCCAAGGCCCGGTGAAACTCTTCGCGTCATGTTGAACTACCATTTTCGCAAAACCAAAAAGGGGAATGACATGCATTCGAAACTGATTGCTTCCGCCGCCCTGCTGGGCCTGATGATGACGACGTCGGTGTTCGCTGAGGAGGCGGCCGTACCAAAACAGACCGTCAACGACGCGCTTCACGCCCGCCTGCCGGAGAAGATCCGCACGGACGGCAAGATGATCTCCGTCAACAATGGTTCCTTTCCTCCCTATGAGATCGTCACCGGCACGAAATTGACGGGCGCCAGCGCCGATCTGACCGATGCAATCGGCCAGATGCTCGGCGTTACGATCGAGCACGAAACCGTCAGCGGACTGACCGCATTGCTCGCCGGCATCAATTCCGGCCGATACCAGTTCGCCTTCGGCCCGATCGGTGACTTCAAAACCCGTGAAGAGGCCAATGATTTCATCGACTGGGTTCAGGAATACGTGGTCTTTTCCGTTCAGAAGGGCAATCCGAAGGCCATCGATTCGCTAGATAGCGCCTGCGGCAATCGCATTGCAGTCATGGCCGGCGGCTCCGCCGAAAAGGTGATCCAGGCCCAGGTCGAAAAGTGCAAGGCGGGTGGCAAGCCCGCGCCCGAAGTGCAGTCCTACACCGACCAGCCGAGCTCGATCCTGGCAGTCCGCTCCAAACGCGCCGATGCCTTCTTCTCCTCGCAGGCACCGTTGACATATTTCGTGTCTCAGGCAAACGGCCAGCTGGAACTGAGCGGCGTTGGCCAGAAGAATGGCTTTGACGATCTCTACCAGGGCGCCGTCGTGCCGAAAGGTTCCCCGCTCGGCCCCGTTCTGCTCGACTCGATCAAGGCGTTGATGGATAACGGGACCTATGCCGCCATCATGAAGAAGTGGGGTCTTGAGAACAACATGATCAAGCAGCCCGGCCTCAATCTTGGCGGAAACCTGCCGAAATGAGCGATCACCATTCGATTGGCGCACCGCCTTTGGGCGGTGCGGACTTCCGCGATGTTGCCCACGCCCACAAGCCCTTTCAAACGGGCAGGCTCATCCTATGGGTGGTCGTGCTCCTGATTGCCGCGAACTTCTTGTGGATCGTCGCTCATAACGAGAATTTTGGCTGGCCTGTCGTCGCGGCCTATTTCTTCGATCCGACTGTCATCAGTGGCCTTTACGTCAGCCTGGGCCTGACGGTGGTCGCTATGGCCATCGGTATCGTTCTCGGCCTCGGACTGGCGATCGCCCGGCTGTCTAATGACCGGCTCGCCCGTTCACTGGCATCGCTGTTCATCTGGTTCTTTCGCGGCACGCCGCTCTTGGTGCAGCTGATCTTCTGGTACAATCTCTCGACCCTTTTTCCCGAACTTTCGCTCGCCATTCCGTTTGGTCCGGCGCTCGCAAGCTGGGAGACCAATTCGGTGATCACGCCGATGACGGCGGCGATCGTCGGCCTTGCCTTGAACGAAGCGGCCTACATGGCCGAAATCATTCGCGGCGGGCTGCTCTCGGTCGATCGCGGCCAGTTCGAGACGGCGGAAGCCTTCGGCATGACCAAGGCGAGGGCGCTGTGGCGGATCATCATTCCGCAGGCGATGCGCTCGATCGTGCCGCCGACGGGCAACCAGCTGATCAGCATGATCAAGGCAACGTCGCTCGTCAGCGTCATCGCCATGGCCGATTTGCTCTATTCCGTCCAGTCGATCTACAATCGCACCTTCGAGATCGTGCCGATGCTGCTGGTTGCCGTCCTCTGGTACCTCTTCATCACCTCGATCCTCAATCTCGGCCAGAGCTATATCGAAGCCTATTACGGGCGCAGCGAACGTCGCAACAACGCCGCTGCCGCCAAATCCAAGACCCTTGCCGAGGAGGCAAGCCATTGACCGGTGCCGAAATTGCAAAACCTCTCGTCAGAGCCCGCAACGTCCACAAATCTTTCGACCGGCTCGAAGTGCTAAAGGGGATCGACCTCGACGTCATGCCGGGTGAAGTCGTCGTGGTGCTTGGCCCGTCCGGCTCGGGAAAATCGACCTTCCTGCGCTGCATCAACCATCTCGAAGCGATCAATAAGGGGTTCATCGAAGTCGATGGCGAACAGATCGGCTATCGCCTTCGTAAAAACCGGCTGGAAAAGCTGTCCAGCAACGGGATCGCCAGCCAGCGGCGCAAGATCGGCATGGTGTTCCAGCAGTTCAATCTCTATCCGCATATGACGGTGCTGCAGAACATCATCGAAGCTCCGATCGGTGTGCACGGAGAAAGCCGCAAGGCCGCAACCGAGAACGCCATGCGGCTTTTGGAGCGGGTCGGCCTGTCGGAAAAGGCGGGTAGCTATCCCCGGCAACTCTCCGGCGGTCAGCAGCAGCGCGTTGCCATCGCCCGCGCCCTTGCGATCAAGCCGAAGCTGATGCTGTTCGATGAGCCCACCTCTGCGCTCGACCCGGAACTGGTCGGCGAAGTTCTCTCCACCATGCGCGATCTCGCCAAACAGGGCCTGACGATGATCGTCGTGACCCACGAGATCGGTTTCGCCCGTGAGGCGGCCGATCGGGTGGTGTTCATGGATGGCGGCAATGTCGTTGAAATGGGCAAGCCCGAGGATGTCATCGGCAATCCGCAACATCCCCGAACCCAGGCTTTCCTCGCCCGTTTTCTCTGACTGGTGTCACCTCGCTGCTTCGGCCCTCGGGTCGGAACAATCGTCCTTTTCGACCAATACTGGATGTTTTCATGCCCACGCTCGACAATGCCTATGCCCGCCTTTCCGACTTCGAAGCCATGGAGGGGGAGCTGAAGGCGACCCGCCAGTATCTGCATGCCCATCCGGAACTCTCCTTTGAAGAAGCGGAAACGGCACGTTACGTCGCGGAAAAGCTGGAAGGCTGGGGCTACGACGTGACCCGCAATGTCGGTGGCCATGGGGTTGTTGCGCGGCTCAGCGCCGGCAAGGGTGGCAAGGGCATCGCCATCCGCGCCGATATGGATGCGCTGCCGATCGTCGAGGAAACCGGGCTTGCCTATGCCAGCGGCACCCCCGGCAAGATGCATGCCTGCGGCCATGACGGCCACACCACCGTGCTGCTCGGCGCCGCCGAATATCTCGCCCGAACCCGCCGCTTCAACGGCACGGTGACGCTGATCTTCCAGCCGGCGGAAGAGGCGGGCAAGAATAGCGGCGCCCAGGCGATGATCGCCGACGGCCTGTTCGAGCGATTTTCGTTCGACGCAATCTTTGGCCTCCACAACCACCCCGGCGCTCCCGAAGGCACCATCCTGCTGCGATCCGGCCCGATGATGGCGGCGTCGGATACCGTCGAGATTACCATCAAGGGCAAAGGCGGCCATGCGTCGCGGCCGCACCTGACCATCGATCCCGTGGTCGTGGCGTGCAACCTCGTCGTCTCGCTGCAGACGATCATCTCGCGCAACCTCGATCCGACCCAGACAGCGGTCATCACCGTCGGCACGATCCATGCCGGCGACGCCGTCAACGTCATTCCGGAATATGCCAAGCTCGCATTGAGCGTGCGCTCCTTCGAGCCTGGCATTCGCGATCTCCTGCAGGAACGCATCACGAAGCTAGCCCGCGCGGTGGCCGAGGGTCACAATGCTTCGATCGAGATCGACTACGATCGCGGCAATCCTGTCGTCGTCAACTCCCCTGCCGAGACGGATTTTGCCCGCATCGTTGCGGCAGAACTGATCGGCGAAGACAAGGTCGCGACGTGCCCGCTCATTCCCGGCAGCGAAGATTTTTCGCACTTTCTCGAGCACAAGCCGGGCAGCTTCCTGCGCCTCGGCAACGGCATGAATTCCGCCATCCTGCATAGCCCCAAATATGACTTCGCCGATGCCAGCCTGACGGTAGGTGCGGCCATGTGGGCTAGGCTCGCGGAGCGCTACCTGCAGGACGACGCCTGAAGTCCCGATCGCCGGGCTTGACCGGGTCGCATTTGAGCTTGCACTTTCTGTAGCGCAAAAGGATTTTGTAGCCCCTTTTCAAGCGAGAAGATCACTTCAAGATCTCTCGCCGCAATTCAGGATGGGCAGCATGACTGCCAACTATACCGACGCCGGCCTCAACTTGTCTTACGATCTCGAATTTTACGCACTGATGGCGGAAAGCTTCGAACGAAGCGTAGGACGCAGCCTGACGCCCAAGGGCCAGGGTGCCGAATGGCTTTACGAGCAGTCGCCGGCGGTTGTCCTTGCCCACAACACTGACGCCGATCCGCGCTTCATCTACGCAAACCGCGCTGCTCAGGCCTGCTTTGAATATTCGTGGGACGAGTTCATCACTTTGCCATCGCGTCTTTCGGCTAAGGCACCCGATCGCGCGGAACGTGACAGGTTGTTGAATGCCGTAGCGGCCAACGGCTTTATCGCCGACTACCGCGGACTTCGCATCGCCAAGTCAGGACGGCGTTTCTATATCGAGAAAGCCATCGTCTGGGATCTCGTCGACCGCAGCGGACACCGTCGTGGTCAGGCTGCGACATTCGACTCCTGGCAAGACGTGCAGGCGGATTGAGCGCCGGCTGCGGAGACGCCGACCACGCGCCGGATATGTTTCCGCGGCTTTGCAAACCATCGTTTGCCACTTGGTTGCCAAAAAACCATGATTGCGTCACATAGATCGCACATCGACATCAGGCATAAAGAATTGGATCAACGCTGCATGCGCATAGCCTACGTTTTCCTTGGTGCATTTCTTGCAATTGCACAGTCCGCATATGCTGAAGTCGCATCACCGCCTGTTTTGGCGCCGCTAAAGCGACAGGCGCAAGCCGCTGAGTTGAGCGCACAATTTCTTTCGCGGTATAGCTACAAGCCCGTTCCACTCGACGACGCCTTGTCGGCCAGGATCATGGATGGGTTCATCAAGTCACTTGATCCGGACCGCATGCTCTTCCTGCAAGCGGATATCGACAGGTTTATGTCAGATCGCAACGAGATCGACGATGCGATAGAACGGAAGGACTTGAAGATCCCGTTTGCGATTTTCAACGCCTATGAACAGCGCGTTGTCGACCGCATGAACTACGCGCGCAGCCTGCTGAAGCAGGGCTTCGATTTCAGTACGCAGGAAAATTATTCGGTGCTGCGCGATAAAGCGCCGTGGTCGCAGTCGGAAGCCGAAAGCAATGAGCTTTGGCGCAAACGCGTCAAAAGCGACTGGTTGCGGCTGAAGCTCGGCGGCAAAACCGACACGGCTATTCGCGAAACGCTCGACAAACGTTACGAAAACACACTCGAGCGCGCCTACAAGTTCAAAAGCGACGACGTGTTCCAGTCGTTCATGGACGCCTATTCGACGTCGATCGATCCGCACACGGACTATTTCGGCGCGGCCGCTTCAGCCGACTTCAATGTCTCGATGAAGCTTTCGCTGTTTGGTATCGGAGCTGTGCTGCAGGAACGCGACGACTACACGACGATCCGTGAGCTCGTGCCTGGCGGGCCGGCGCAACTGTCCGGCAAGCTCGCGGTCGGAGACCGCATTACCGGTGTTGGTCAAGGCAAGGATGGGGCGATCAAGGAAGTGGTGGGCACGCGCCTTGATGAAGTCGTGCAGATGATACGCGGAAAAAAAGGCTCCGTCGTGCGGCTGGACATCCTGCCGGCAGATGCCGGAGCAGATGGCACGCACCGCGTCATCAGCCTGGTGCGCGATAAAATCAGTCTCGACAAGCAGGCCGCCAGGAAGACTGTGCTGTCCGTGAAGGCGGGCGACGCCACGCGTAAAATCGGGATCATCACGCTGCCGGTATTCTATGAGGATTTTGAAGCCAAGGGCAAAGGCGACAAGGATTACAAAAGCGCAAGCCGCGATGTCGCCAAGCTTCTCGACGAACTGAAGCAGGAAAAGGTCGACAGCGTTCTCATTGACCTGCGCAACAATGGCGGCGGTTCATTGGACGAGGCAATTGATTTGACCGGTCTCTTCATCGGCAATGGACCGGTCGTTCAGCAACGTCGCAGCGACGGCAAGATCGAGGTTAAAAGTGCTGAGTTTGCAGCGCCTGTCTGGACAGGTCCGATGGGTGTCCTGATCAATCGCGGCTCGGCGTCGGCTTCGGAGATTTTTGCCGCGGCAATCCAGGACTACGGTCGAGGCGTAATCGTCGGTGAACCCAGTTTCGGCAAGGGCACCGTTCAAACCGTCATCGATCTTGACCAGATCGTCCGCAACAGCAAACCCGAGTTCGGGGAGCTGAAAGTGACAATTGCCCAGTTTTTCCGGGTCAACGGCGGTACGACGCAGCTGCGCGGCGTGACGCCTGATATCGGCTTGCCGGGACTGTCCGATCCGACTGTTTTCGGGGAGACCAGTTATGACAATGCGCTGCCGTGGGCTGAGATCAAGCCCGCGAACTACACGCCCGCTGACACTGTCACGACGCTGCTGCCGACATTGCAAAGCCGCCATGATGCGCGGGTTGGCAGCGATCCGGACTTCCAACGCCTGTTGAAAGACATTGCCGACCTCAAGGCGCAGCGCGAAAAAGGGGTCATCTCCCTCAATGAAGCCGAGCGTCGCAAAGAAGCGACGGCTCGCGAGAAACGCTTCAAGGATCGAGCGGAAGCAGGGGATGGCGAGGATCTTGGAGATGATGGCCTTGAGGCCGGCGAGCGCAGCCTGAGCGCTGATATTGCCATCGAGAATGCCCGCAAGAACGCCAAAGACGTCCTGCTGGATGAGGCGGCCGCCATTCTTGCCGACGAGGTGGATTTGCAGGAAGGCATGCTAAAGGCAGCCACGAAACAAACGGGAAAAACGGACGGAAAATAGTCATTCGACACCTAGAGGGCGAACGCCGTCCACTGGGGTTGCTGCTTGACGCTCGACACACGCGACTTCACACTTGCAGTGTTGAAGGTGAGTCGGACAGACTGTACCGTTTTTCATATCCGTTGCTCGCCTGAGAAGGAGTCGCCAGCAGGGCTGATTGGTCCACGCGCCGACCGGTACCGGTTGGTCGCAAATAGGATCGAGGTTGATTGAGTTCGAGCTCGCAGCCGCTCCTGTTTTTCTCGTGAGGTCGCGCCGTGGACAAAGTGCTATCAGCAGTCGATCCTCCTCGCGACAGCCCGCTTTGGCACCGGAATTTCCCGTTGCTGAGCAACCGCCGGTCTCTGCTTTGGGGCCTTTTGATACCCGTTTTGCTTCTTGCAGGCATCGTTGTCTTTTATCGCGAAATCCACCACCTCGAAGAGCCGGTCAGGCCCTATGAACATCGAGCTCTCAATAAGGCTGTCCGATCATCTCGCATAGCCGCCCGCCCTGATCCGGCGGCTCCTTCTACCCTCCCGCCGATGTCGATATCGCTGCAGCTGATCGAGGTCCCGAAGCTGGAATTGGCAAGTCAGTTTCTGCGGATATGGCGCGTCTCGGGGCCGAATATTTGCGGTGCTCTTCGAGAGGCCGGCATCGAGATGAGCGAATGGAAAGCCGCATCGATGCGCAATCGCAGCTATGAATGCTATTTTCAGCGCATCTACGAACGGGACGAGGTGCGTCCGCTCAGCTCGACCTTCCTGAAGGTTCGCGGAGATGAAATGGGCGACATTCTTGAGATCCGCGCCAAGATTATTGGGCCAACGACCGACGCCCAGGGACGCCTCGCCCCGGCCGTCCTACGCATTTTCGAGATCATTGTGAAGCAGGCGTGCTGGCGTGATTTCGAGGATACTCTTGCCTCGATCCAAAACCTTCAAAATGTCGAATACGAACGATTCGGCTCCTATCTCAGCTTCACACGTGAAGCCGGCAGCGCAAATATCTTTAATTTTGTTCTTGGCCTTAAGGCGACTTCAGGTTCGCAGGTGAGGACCAAGATGTATTTTTCGACTGAGCGCTGGCTACAAATGCCCGCAGTGCTCCTGCCAGCTTCATCTTCAGGGAGCGCTTGGGGGCATCCATATCAGCCAATTGCGCTCAATGACGTCGCAAGCCCCCGTCAAAGTCCAAGATCAATTTGGAACTGTGGCTAAACATCGACGGCTTCATCGTTTTGAGCGATGAAAGCGTCACGCCGAGCAGCCAAACAGACCGCCGTGGTGATTTCGGCCATGAATGCTGCGATCATCCCTAAATCTTCTTGTACACATACTATGTGTACGTTATATTGAGATCAAGGAGATAGTTATGCCGAGAACCGCGGACAATAAATCCGAACGCTACCAGCTGCGCATCCCGCCAAAGCAGAAGGCAATGATCGCGCGCGCAGCTGCCCTTTCGAACAAGGATATGGCCGATTTCATTCTCGATAAGATAGTACCTGAAGCCGAAGCCGTCATCCAGGCTGCTGAAGTTGAGACCGTTTCGAGCCGCGATTTCATCCGCATCCTCGACCTGCTTGAACGCCCGCCCAAACCAAACGCGAGACTACGCGCCGCGATCTCTGCTCTACCGGATGCCTTGTGACCCTCCCCGTCTGGCATGAAGAGCCGATCGCTAAGTCGCATGATCGGGCCTCATTCGATTGCGGTGATGCGGCAATGAACGAGTTCATTCGGCGCTTCGCCCGGCAGAGCCATGAGCAGAATGCGGCGAAAACCTTCTGCGCTATCGACAAGGCCCACCCTGATCGCATCCTCGGATTCTACACAGTCGCGCCCTCTGCCGTTACGCATGAGGCCGTGCCTCCGAAGATGACGAGAGGCCTCGCACGCCATGAAGTCGCAGGCTTCAAGCTCGCGCGCTTGGCAACCGACATAAAGGTGGCGGGAAAAGGTTTAGGCGGTCAGCTCATCGCTGCTGCAGCGCTCCGTTGCCTGCGGCTCGCCAGCGAGGGCGGCGGGATCCTGCTAATCATCGATGCCAAGAGCGAGCGCGCCGCCCATTGGTATGCCAGCTACGGCGCCGAACCGCTGCAAGGGAAACCGCTCACCCTCGTTATGCCGCTTGCCACCTTCGCCGCCGACTTCAAGGCCAAGGGGCTCCTGTAGCCGTTTAGCCGCCAAGCCATTGTGCTGCCGGCCCGAACCGCGACACCTCACATCATCAGTCAAAGCTGTTTGCCAGCAGAACTGCGGAGAGCTTTTTTATTCCCGCCCCAAATCCTATCTACAAACTCTCACCGGGAATGAGGACAACCGCCGATGCCGCCGAATGCATGGACAGGCCCGGAAAAGAACATATCTTCGAAGGGTCCTTCCTTTTGAAGCCTCGAATCAAACAGCACGGGCACACATCCATGACCAAAGGCTCCGATCTTCTAGTGGCAGCGCTTGAGAACGAAGGTGTCGAGCGCATCTTCGGCATTCCCGGCGAAGAGAATCTCGACGTCGTCGAATCCATCCGCAAGTCGTCGATTGAGCTCGTGCTCACCCGACACGAGCAGGCGGCGGCGTTCATGGCCGCGACCTATGGCCGCCTGACTGGCAAGCCCGGCGTCTGCCTGACGACGCTTGGGCCGGGTGCTCTCAACCTCTCGACGGGTGCGGCATACGCCTTGCTCGGTGCGATGCCGATGGTGATGATAACCGGTCAGAAAGGGATCCTCTCATCCCGCCAGGCGCGTTTCCAGGTGGTCGACGTCGTCGCGTCGATGAAGCCGCTGACCAAGCTCGCAAGGCAGATCGTATCGCCGCAGATGATCCCGACGACGGTCAGGGAGGCGTTCCGCATCGCCCAGGAGGAAAGGCCGGGGCCGGTGCATCTGGAGCTTCCGGAAGATATCGCGGCCGAAGAATGCCAGGAGGTGGCGCTGATTGCGCCGCACCAGCTCGAACTGCCGACGGCAAGTGAGGCGGCGCTTAACCGCGCAGCCGCGCTCATCACCGCGGCCAAGCGTCCGCTTCTGATGTTCGGGGCCGCCGCCTCGCGTCCGCGCTCGACCTCCGACATCGCGCAATTCGTGATCCGCACGCGCATCCCGTTCTTCACGACCCAAATGGGGAAGGGAACGGTTCCGGGTGGAACCGAACTTTACATGGGCACCGCGGCGCTGTCGGAGCGCGACTATGTCCACGAAGCCATCGAACAGGCCGACCTCATCGTCACGATCGGCCATGACACCATCGAGAAGCCGCCGTTCATCATGGGCAAGGGCGGTCCGAAGGTCGTCCATATCGGATATCAGCCGGCGACCGTCGAGCAGGTCTATTTCCCGCAATCCGAGGTCATCGGCGACATCGGCCCATCGCTGAAGGCGCTGGCCGATCGCCTCGAGGGTAAGCTGCCAAACGCGCAGGCGCTTCTTCATCTCCGCGAGCGCATTCTCGAGCGCATCGCCGCGCGGGCGACGGAGGATCGCTTCACGCCACAGCGGCTGGTCCACGACATAAGAGAGGTGATGCCGCATGACGGCATACTGGCGCTCGACAACGGCATGTACAAGATCTGGTTCGCCCGAAACTACCGGACGCGGATGGCGAACACGCTGCTGCTCGATAATGCTCTTGCAACGATGGGAGCGGGGCTGCCGTCGGCGATGGTTGCCTCTATGCTCTACCCGGAGCGGCGTGTCATGGCGATCTGCGGCGATGGCGGCTTCATGATGAACTCCCAGGAACTCGAGACGGCCGTCCGGCTGAAACTCAACCTCGTCGTTCTTGTCATCGAGGACAATGCGTACGGCATGATCCGCTGGAAGCAGGCGGTGGACGAGTTCCCGGATTTCGGGATGACCTTCGGCAATCCCGACTTCGTGAAATATGCCGAATCCTATGGCGCCAGGGGAACCAGGGTCGACGATATCGGTCAGTTCAAAAAAGTCCTCGAAGAGGCATTCTCCGGAGGTGGCGTCCATCTGGTGAACGTTCCGGTCGACTACTCGGAAAATGAACGCGTGCTGGTGAAGGAGCTTCGCGAGCGGCTCCCCGCGATACTGGAGGCCTGAGATGCAGTCTACCATGAAGGTCTATCAGGCGTTCGACCGCGTGCCGATTGCAGAGCTGCCGGCAGACGACGCATCCGCGCTCGAGCGCAAGCTTCAGGTCGCCGCAAAGGCCTTTGCCGATCGCGACGGCTGGCTGCCCGCGCATCAGCGGATGGCAATCCTCAGGAAGGCGTCGACGCTTCTGCAGGAGAACCGCGACCGCTTTGCGATGATGATCGCCCGCGAAGGCGGCAAACCGCTGACCGACGCAATCATCGAGGTGACGCGCGGGATCGACGGCCTGGTGAACGCGGCAGACGAACTGCGCAATTTCGGCGGCAAGGAAATCCCCATGGGGCTGACTGCGGCCAGCGCGAACCGATGGGCTTTCACCACCAAGGAGCCGATCGGGGTCGTGGCGGCGATATCGGCGTTCAACCATCCGCTCAATCTCATCATCCATCAGATCGCGCCGGCGATTGCAGTCGGTTGCCCGGTGATCGTGAAGCCGGCGGCAACGACGCCGATTTCCTGCATCGAGATCGTCAAGCTGTTCTGGGAAGCCGGTCTCGACGAACGCTGGTGCCAGACCCTCATCACCGAGGACAATGCGCTTGCCGAAGCCTTCGCAACCGATCGTCGCGTGGCGTTTCTGAGTTTCATCGGCTCTGCAAAGGTCGGCTGGTACCTCAAGAGCAAGTTGCCGCCGGGCACCCGATGCGCGCTGGAACATGGCGGAGCGGCACCCGTCATCGTCGACCGCAGCGCCAATGTCGATGCGATTGTCGGCACCATCGTCAAGGGCGGCTATTACCACGCTGGGCAGGTCTGCGTGTCGGCGCAGCGTCTTTTCGTGCACGAAGATATTCTGGCTTCCTTCACCGAGGCTCTCGCCGCCAAGGTTGCAGCCCTGCATGTCGGCGATCCCAAGCTTGCACAAACCGAGGTAGGGCCGCTCATCCTGCCGCGCGAGGCGGACCGCGTCACGAGCTGGATCAAGGAGGCGACGGATGCCGGGACCAAGCAGATCGGCGGCGGGCGGATGTCCGATACGACGCTTCTGCCTTCGGTTCTGCTGAACCCGCCTGTCGAAGCGAAAGTGTCGGTGCTCGAGGTCTTTGGACCGCTGACCTGCGTCTTCGGCTACCGCGACCTCGACGATGCGATCCGCATTGCCAACTCGCTGCCCTATGCCTTCCAGGCAAGCGTCTTTTCCGCCGACATGGCAGTTGCTCTCAAGGCGGCAAAACATCTGGATGCATCGGCCGTTCTCGTCAACGACCATACGGCGTTTCGCACCGACTGGATGCCTTTCGCCGGACGCAGACAGTCCGGATACGGGGTCGGCGGCATTCCCTCAACGATGGAAGAGATGGCCGACGACAAGATGGTCGTGTTCAACCAGGTTACTTAAGATCAGTCGGCACTCCGTCGCCGTTGGCAGCCGACAAAGACAATGGACGACCCTTTCGCCAGCGTGCTGGACCAGCGGCATTTGCATCGAGGCTGCTGGGCGATGCGATATCGAGTACCGCTGAGAGTTAGACAAGCATTGGATAACAGCTCGCTCAGCCAGGATCGACTTGCCTCGCCTGTTATCGGGAGGCATGGTCTGTCACGGAACAACGGAATCACGAAACTACCGACGAGAGGTCCTTGGCCATGCTCGAAAGCTCGCAGCGCATCGCAAACATGGCTGATTAATGTTTTCCTTCCTGCACAGTTCGGACCTTCATATTGGCAAACGATTTGGCAATCTTCCGGAGGATTTGAGAGGGCGCCTGCGCGAGGCGCGGCATGGCGTGTTCGCTAGGCTCGCCGCTGCGGCACGAGAGCATGGCGCTGGTGTCATCCTGCTCGCGGGCGACACCTTCGATACCGAGACGCCGACGCCTGCCGTGCTTCGGCAAGCGCTTGGCGAGATGGCCCGGAATACGCCGCTGCGCTGGGTCCTGCTTCCGGGCAACCACGATTCACTGCTGGCGGACCAGCTCTGGAGTGCGGCGCGCGGCGTTGTGCCCGACAATGTCATCCTGGCGACGGAAGCGGTGCCCCTTCCGCTTGGACCTGATGTCATCCTGCTGCCGGCGCCTTGCACGACCAGGAGGCCGGGCCGCGACCTGACCGAATGGATGACGGGTGCCGCCACACCGGACGGCGCTATCCGCATCGGCCTCGCCCATGGCCCGATCCAGGAATTTTCGGAGGATGCCACGGCCACCAACGTGATTGCGCCGAACCGCGCGGCGCTGGCCGGCCTCGATTATATGGCGCTCGGCGATTGGCACGGATCGGTGGCGGTGGACGCCAGGACGTATTATAGCGGCGCTCCCGAGCCGGACCGTTTCAAGCATGACAGGCCGGGGCAGGCGATGGTCGTTTCCATTGCCGGGCAGGGGGCGATGCCGACGATGGCGGCGGTGACGACCGCCAGTTTTTCCTGGCAGACATTGCACCTTCCTCTGCTGGCATCGGAAGACGGTGTTGAAGTGCTGAAGGCCGCGTTGCCGGAACCGTTCGCGCGCCGACAAACCCTGTTGCGCGTCGCGCTGTCTGGCCGTGCCCGGTTGAACGGGCGCACAGCAATGATCAGCCTGCTGGAGCAGGTCGCGCCGGAATTTGCGCATCTGGAGATCGATACCGATCTTCTGGGGACCGACTGCGAGAGCGATGATCTTGAGACCATCGACCGAGCCGGTGCGCTGCGCGATGCTGCGGACTTGCTTCTTGCCGAAAGCCTCGATGAGGCCCGTTCCGGCGACGACAGGAACGTGGCGCGCCAAGCGTTGATCCGCCTGTTTTCCTATTGCGAGGCGATCGATCGATGAAACTCACCGCCCTTCGCCTCCACAATGTCAAACGCTTCGCCGGCCGCGGCATATCAGTCGAAGGAATCACCGACGGCGTCAATGTGCTGAGCGCCGCCAACGAACACGGCAAATCAACCTGTTTCGAGGCGCTGCATGCCCTGTTCTTCCAGCCGCACAGCGGCAATCCAAAGAGCGTGCAGATGCTGCGCCCCTATAGTGGCGGCAATCCGATCGTCGAGGCCGATATCACGATCGAAGCCGGCCGCTACCGCCTGACCAAGCAGTTCCATAGCGGACGGCGCGCCAGCGTCACCGATCTCGGCAGCGGCCGGATCGTCGCCCAGGCCGATGAGGCCGAGGCGTTCATCGGCGATCTCATTTCCGGCGGAACCTCCGGCCCGGCAGGCCTGCTCTGGGTGCGCCAGGGCGTCACCGGCATCGAAAATCGCAGCAAGAGCGAGGAAGAGAACGACAAGCGGGTGCGCGAAAGCCTGCTGTCTTCGGTGCAAGGCGAGGTGGAGGCGCTGACGGGCGGACGGCGCATGTCGGCGGTTCTCGAAGCCTGCGAGGACGAACTCAATCGCCTGGTCACCGCGACGCTCCGGCCAAAGGCAGGGGGCCGCTTTGCCGCCGCTCTCGAGGAGCGTGACCGGCTGCAGGAGGAGGAGGCCCGGCTGGCCAAGGAGGTCGAGATGCTGCACGGCGCACTCGACCGCCGCCGCTCAGTGCAGGCGAGACTGAGCGAATTGGAAAACCCTGATGAGGAGGCCGGTCGGAAGACGGCGATTGCCAATGCCGAGTCGGTGCTCGAAGCTGCTAAACTGCATGACAGGGAACTCAAAGCGCTCGATGCCGAGGCCACCTTGGCCGCCAGCCGCCGCGATGAGGCGCAACAGGCATTCGACCGCTTCCACACGGCATTGAACCGCAGCGGCGAACTGGCGCGGCGTTTCGCCTTGGCGGAGAAAGAACTCTCGAGTGCGGCCGAGCGACGCACGGCATCGCTGGCCGAAAGCGAGGCGGCAACGGCGGAGGTGCAGGCGGCCGAGGAGGAGGAGCGGATAAACCGTCAACTGCTTGCGCGGCTGGAGGCAGCGCTCCGTTCGCGCCACGCCGCCGAGCGGCTGGCCGAGGTCCGTCTGCGTCTCCAACAGGCGGAAGCGGCGCGCCAGCAGATCGAGGACGGGGAGGCGGCGCATGCATTGCTTGCCATTCCAGCCGATGCGGTCGAACGGCTCGAAGCGCTGGATCTCAAGATCGTTGGCTTGCGCGCAGCCGCCGAAGTCGACCTTCCCACGCTCAGGGTCGATTACCTGAAGGATGCCTCCGGATCGGTGAGCATGGACCGCCAGCCCTTGATTGGGGGTGAGGACAGAAGCTTTGCCGGGATCGCGAAGCTCGACATAACAGGCGTCGGCACCCTGACCATCCACTCCAGCCGGCAGGCCGATCAGGACGGGGCGCTGGAGACTGCGGAAGCCACGCGCCAAACATTGCTTGCCAAGCTCGGTGTCGACAGTCTGCGAGCGGCGCGACAGCGCGATATTGCCGCGCGGAACAAGCAGGAGGAACTCGTGCGGGCGCGCCAGCGGCTCGCGGATCTCGCCCCGAATGGCATTGACAAGCTTCACCTCGACGCCGCACGCTTTGCCGAACTCAGCCAGGATCCGGTCGAACTCGAGGCCGACCCGGAAGAGGTGCGCGCCCGTCTCGCGGACGCGGCGCGGCGCATCGAACTGTCGCGGAACCGAGCGCGGGAGGCGTCAGTGATGCGCACGGAAGCCGGCGAGGCCATATTGCGCGCGCAGACGGAGCACGCCAGGCTTGGCCAGGAACTCGAGGCCATCGAGGCGGTCATCGGCCCCGAAGCCGGCCGAACTGAATTGCAACAGGACCTTGCTCTCAAGCTTTCCAGCGCCAAAGAGCAGGTCGATGCTGTCGAACTGCGGGCCGAGCCTTTGCGCAGGACAGGGCGGGACCTCGCAGGCGCAGAGGCCGCCCTTGCCAGGGCGCGCTCGGTCGCCGACGCCGCAGGCCGCGAAATTGCCAGGCTTCGCGAAGAGCTTGCCGATCTCGGCGGTCAGATCCGCACCCGCTCGGACAGTGCGGTGGAAGAAAACTGGTTGGAAAGCCGGGATTTGCTGGCAGCGGCGCGCGAGCAGGTGAAGCGTTTCGAGACGGAGGTCGGCGTGCTCGATCGCCTGCGCAAGGCGCTGACGGCGACGCGGGCGGCCGCGCGCGACCTCTATCTCAAGCCTGTTATGAACGAACTCGCCCCGCTGCTCGGCCTGCTGTTCGACGACATCTCGATCACGTTCGACGGCGACACCTTGCTGCCGCAGATCGTGCGCCGCAACGGCCTGGACGAGGATGTCGACCGGCTGAGCGGCGGCATGCGCGAGCAGCTCTCGGTGCTGACCCGCCTTGCATTCGCCCGGCTGCTTGCCCGCGACGGCCGGCCGGCGCCTGTTATCCTCGACGATGCGCTTGTTTATTCCGACGACGACCGGATCGAGCGGATGTTCGATGCGCTGCACCGCCAGTCCCGCGACCAGCAGATCCTGGTCTTCTCCTGCCGCCAGCGCGCCTTCGCCAAGCTGGGCGGCAATGTGCTCACCATGCAGCCATGGCAGCCGGATTGATGAGGATCGATGCTCAGGCGACGCCGACGCCTCGCTCAAGCCACAGATAGGCGGCAGCCGTCCAGGAAAAGCCGAGGCCGCCGCATCCTTGGCCGGTGACCGGGTCGAAATATTCGGCAAAACCTTCCGTTTCGATCGCCGCGATGGTGGATCGCCGCAGCTCTTCGGCGACATCCGCGTGGCCATTGCGATTCAGTCCGTCGATCAGAAGCCAGTTGATGATCGCCCAGGCGGGGCCGCGCCAGTAACGCTTCGGCTCCCAGCTGGCGATGCCCGGCTTCGTCGTCGGAAAGGCGACTTTGAGATCCTTGGACCAGGCTTTCATTTCCGAAACCAGGGCGTCGGCGACCTGCTTGTCGAGGTCCAGCGAGAGGAGGGGGATGAAACCGGCTTGCGTTGCGGCTTCGACATCTTCACCGGAGATCAGGTCTCGCGAGACGAAGCGGGCGAGGTCCGGCCGCCATTGGGCCATTATCGCCTTGCGAGTGCGGTTGTTGAAGGCAGCGATCTCGATCGCGTCCTCGGTCCGTTCGAACAGGCGGGCAAGGTGCTCGAGGTCTTCGCCGGCCTTGAGCAGGATGGCGGTGGTCTGGATCTCGGCGACCTTGAAGGACGCCTTTTCCCATTGTTTCGCCGGATCCCAGCCACAGGCGGCATAGGTATCGACCAGATGAATGAAGCGGCGGTAATCCTCGTCGCGCGGACGCATGTCGGCATCGACATGGCCGGTATCCTTGCGCACGACGGGGGTATCGGTGGTGGTGGGTACACGAGCGAGCGCGATGTCCCAGGCGGGAGAATTATCGCTGCCGCTTTCCCAGGGATGCAGGAGCGCAACGAGCCCGGTGCCATCGGGATCGCGGGCGGAATACCACCAGCGGTGCCATCTCAGCGCCGCCTCGTAGAGGGGCAGGGTGCGCGTCTCGGCATCGTTGCCCGCGGCTTCATGCAGCTTGCGCAGCGCGATCGCGAAGACCGGCGGCTGGGTTATGCCGGAGGTCGGGATCGTGTGCGTCGTGCGCCAGACGTTCGGTCCCGGGAAATAGGTTTCGCTTGGCGCGTGGAAGACGATATGCGGGATCATCCCGTCCGCCCACTGGCCCTCGACCAGCCGTTCCAGCTCGCGATAGGCGCGATCGATGTCGTAGAGCGCGAAGCCCATGGCGACGAAGGCTGAATCCCAGTTCCACTGGAAGGGATAGAGCCGGTCTGTCGGCACCGTATAGCCGCCGCGATCGTTGGCGGCGAGGATGCGCTTCGCCTGGTCGATATGCATATTCATGTCGGATGCTCCGGTATTCTTAGGCCAAGACGGCCGGAAGGGACTTGCCGCTTTCGGGTGAAAGCCAGGTGATGCGCTTCTGGTCGAGCTTCAGACCGATCGTGTCGCCGCTCTTGACGGTTTCCGAGGCCGGCAGGATGACGCGCACCGGCTGGTCGTGGATCGAGCCGGTTAGAAGCAGGTGCGAGCCCATCGGCTCGGCAACGCGTACCCTCATTTCTAGACCCTGCGGCAGCGGCGCAAGTTCGACGGCTTCGCCGCGCAGGCCAAGGATCACTTCATTGCCGGACCCCTGCGGCGCGGCAAGCTGCTCGGCGCCTGCCGCCACGTGGCTGTTCGTCACCGGCACCTTGATGAAATTCATCGGCGGGTTGCCGATGAAGCCGCCGACGAAACGTGTTGCCGGGTGATTGTAGATCTCGACAGGATGTCCGACCTGCTCGACGACGCCGCCGTGCATGACGGCGATGCGGTCGGAAAGGCCCATGGCTTCGGTCTGGTCGTGGGTGACGTAGATCGTCGTGGTCCCCGCCGATTGCAGCACGGTCTTGAGTTCGGTGCGCATTTCGAGGCGGAGTAGCGCGTCGAGGTTCGAAAGCGGCTCGTCCATCAGGAGAACCTTCGGTTCGACGGCAAGGGCACGAGCGACCGCGACGCGCTGGCGCTGGCCGCCGGAAAGCTTGTTCGGGTAGCGGTCGAGATATTGCTCGA
>Ga0102590_1000627_pt1 | contig 71059 bp, 72 predicted proteins | sample AraplaMF_Col_mMF_FD_76859 | JGI IMG/M metagenome (GOLD analysis project Ga0102590, IMG submission 76859) | Arabidopsis root microbial communities from the University of North Carolina, USA - plate scrape MF_Col_mMF | ecosystem: Host-associated > Plants > Roots > Endosphere | place: USA...
GTCCTTCATGACGTGTCAGCTCCTATTTCTTGTCGAGCTCGGCGAACACTTCCTTGGCGTTGCGGAATGCATCGACGCCGGCGGGCACGCCGCAATAGATCGCCACCTGCATGAAGACCTCGCGGATCTCTTCGCGCGTGGCGCCATTGGCCAGCGCGCCGCGGACATGGGTCTTCAGCTCGTGCGGGCGGTTGAGCGCGCACAGCATTGCGAGATTGAGGAAGCTGCGGGTCTTTCGCTCCAGGCCCTCGCGGCCCCAGACATAGCCCCAGCAATATTCCGTCGTCAGGTCCTGCATCGGGCGGTTGAAATCATCAGCCGTTGCCAATGCCTTGTCGACGAACTCGCTGCCGAGTACGCTCTTGCGGATTTCGAGTCCGCGGTCGTAGGTCGCCTTGTCCATGTTGTCCTCCGTTTCCTGTGGCGATGTCAGCTCTTCGGCCAGAATGGTTGCGCCAGCGCGAGCTGCGGCGGGAACACCGTGACCGGCACGCCCTTCTGCCACTGCACGATGGTCATGCCGGCACCGATGCGGCGGCCCTTCTCGTCAAACTTGATCTCGCCGAGCGGGTAGTATTTGGAGGGGCCGGCATCCATGCTGCGCAGTGCCTCGGCAACCGCGACGCGGTCGGCCTTGCCGGCCTTCTCCAGCGCATCCTTGATTACCCACATGTCGCCATAGGTGGAGATCGCGTTCTGCGTCATCCACGGCTCCTTGTAGCGGGTCTTCAGCTCCGCGATCAGCGCTTCATGTCCCTTGGCGCCCCAGCTTGCAACGCAGGTCAATACGCCCTGCAGCAGTTCAGGGCTGACGGTCTGCAGCATGTCCGGTTCGGCGATCGCGATGCCGAAGGAGATGGTGGGGATCTTGCCCTGGCCGAGGCCGAACTCGTTCATCTTCTCCAGCAGCAGTTTTGCGTCGGAGATCACGGTCGGCAGGAAGAACAGCAGGTCCGGCTTGGCCGAGCGGACCTTCTGCACCAGCGACGTGGCGTCGGCGAGCGGCGGCGTAAAAGTTTCGTCGACGATGAGTTGCAGCTGGTTCTCCGCCAGAAGGCCTTCGCGCATGGATTTGGCCGAGGCGACGGAAGCCGCGGTGTTGTCCGTCAGGATTGCGACCGTCTTCGGCCGCTTGCCGGAGGCCGATTCCGCAAGCTTGATGATCTGCGGCAGGGCTTGCCGGGCCTGTGAGCCCGCGGTCGCCGAAGTCTGGAAGACGTATTTGAAACCGCGGTCGGTGATGAGGTCGGAATAGGAGAGGGTGAGCACGGGCAGGTTGGCCCGCTCGGTGACCTCGGTGACCGCGAGCGTGAAGGAGGAGAGATAGGCGCCGCTCGCGGCCACCAGATCGGTCTCCTGCGCCACCATGCGCTGCGCGGCGTTCTTGGCTTTCTCCGTGCTGTCGCCGGAGTCGAGCACAACGAGCTTCAGCTTGGCGCCACCGAGCGCCTTGATGCCGCCCTGGGCGTTGATGTGTTCGATCGCCATTTCGGCGCCCTGGCGCATCACCGTTCCCGGGCGCGCGTACATGCCTGAGATCGGCACCAGCAGGCCGACCTTCACCTCGGAAGGCTGCTGTGCCCAGGCGCGTGATGCAATCAGCGCGCTGGATGCGCCGGCGAGCCATGTTCGCCGGGTCACTTTGGTCGGGACGCTCGCAGTCATGACGATCCTCCTCCCTCAATGGTGATGAAATGGTTCTTGTCAGGATTTTTTCGGCCAGAACGGCGTGGCCTGCGCCAGATCGGGCGGATAGACGGTGACCGGCACGCCATTCTGCCACTGCACGATGACGACGCCGGCGCCGACGCGGCGGCCCTTCTCGTCGAACTTGAGCTGGCCGCCCGGATAATATTTCGACGGCCCCGCATCCAGGGTGCGGAAGGCCTGCGCGACGGCCTGGCGGTCGGCCTTGCCGGCTTTCTCCAGCGCCTCCTTCATCAGCCACATGTCGCCATAGGTCGAGACGACGTTCTGCGTCGCCCATGGCTCCTTGTATTTCGCCTTCAACTCCGCGATCAGTTCTTCCTGGCCCTTCGAGCCCCAATTGGCGACGATGGTCATGATGCCCTGCACGGCCTCGGTGCTGACGCTCTGCAACATGTCCGGCTCGGCGATGGTAATGCTGAACGAGACGGTCGGGATCTTGCCCTGGCCGAGACCGAACTCGTTGATCTTCTCCAGCCCGAGCTTGGCGTCCGATACCGCGTTCGGCATGAACAGCAGGAGGTCGGGACGCGTGGAGCGAACTTTCTGGATCAGCGGGGTGGCGTCCGACAGCGGCGGCGTCCAGATCTCTTCGACGACGAGCTGCAGGCCTTCCTGCGCGAACAGCTTTTCCTTCAACGCCTTCGCGGTCGCGATCGAGGTCGCCGTGTTGTCCATCAGCATCGCCACCGTCTTCGGCCGCTTGCCGGCCGCGGATTCGGCAAGCTTCATCAGCGTCGGCAGACCGAGCTCCGACTGCCGGCTGGCGGGCGCCGCGGTCTGGAAGATGTATTTGAAGCCACGCTCGGTCAGGAGGTCCGAATATGACAGCGTCAGTACCGGCAATTCGGCGCGTTCGGTGACTTCGGTCACCGCCAGCGTGAAGGAGGAGAGATAGGCGCCGGTTGCGGCGACGAGGTCGGTTTCCTGCGCCACCATGCGCTGTGCCGCGTTCTTTGCCTTTTCGGTGGTGTCGCCGCAATCGATCACCACCAGCTTCATCTTGGCGCCGCCGAGCGCCTTGATGCCGCCCTGCTTGTTGATGTGATCGATGCCCATCTCGGCGCCCATCTTCATCACCTGGCCGGGACGGGTGTAGATGCCGGACAGCGGGACGATCAGCCCGACCTTGACCTCGGCCGGCTGCTGCGCCCGCGCCAGCCCTGAGAAGCCGACAGCGGCGGCGCCGGAAAGAACGGTGCGGCGCGTCAGCCCTTTGTGGTTCTTGTTCATCTCGTTTCTCCCTGTTTCTTTTTTTGTCAGAATTTGTCACATGCCGAGATAGGCCTTGCGGACCCGGTCGTCGGCGCGCAGCGTTTCATTGTTGCCTTCGAGCACGACCCGTCCGGCTTCGAGGACGTAGCCGTGATCGGCGGATTCCAGCGCTTCCGCGACGCGCTGCTCGACCAGCAGCATGGTCAGGCTGGATTGCTTGCGGATGTCGATCAGCCGCTCGAAGATGAAATCCGCGGTCGACGGCGCGAGGCCCATCGACGGCTCGTCCAGCATCAACAGTTTTGGCGAGGAGGCGAGGCCGCGGCCGATCGCCAGCATCTGCTGCTGGCCGCCCGACAGCGTGCCGGCGAACTGGCCGCGGCGCTCGGCGAGCACCGGCAGCCATTCGAAGATGCGCTCGATATTCTGCTTCCAGTCGCGCCGTCCGCTCTCGGTCATTGCGCCCATTTCCAGGTTCTCCATCACCGTGAGCGATGGAAAGACCTGGCGCCCTTCGGGCACATGCGCGATGCCGAGATGGGCGCGCTGCGCCGGCGGCACGGTCAGGAGGTCGGCGTCGCCGAACGTGATCCGGCCGCCACTCGGCTGCAGGATGCCGGAAATGGTCTTGAACAGCGTGGTCTTGCCGGCGCCGTTCGGCCCGACGATCGCGACGAATTGTCCTGCCTCGACATTGATCGACACGCCGTTCAGGACGGGCTTGGCCGAATAGCCCGCGCTCAATCCTTCAATGCGGAGCATGGGCCACCCACTTCTTGCCGAGATAGGCCTCGATGACGCGGTTGTCGCGCGTGACAACCTCCGGCTCGCCTTCGGTGATGACGGCGCCATGGTCGAGAACGACAAAACTGTCGACCAGGCGGACCATCGCCTGCATCGTATGTTCGATGATTGCGATCGTGATGCCGTCGCGGGCGAGTTGCTGGATGACGGCGACGACCTCGTCCGCTTCGCCGTGGCCGAGGCCCGCGAGCGTTTCGTCGAGCAGCAAAATTCGCGGCTGGCCGGCAAGCGCCCGCGCGAGCTCCATCAGGCGCAATTCCTTGGTCGAGAGTTCGCCGGCGACGCGATCGGCCACGTCGGACAGGCCGACGCGGGCGATGGCGTCGGCCGCGAGCTTTCGTGCTTCGTCCTCGGTCTTTGCGCGCACATAAGCGCCGACGATGACGTTATCTGATATCGACATGCGCAGGAACGGGCGCATGACCTGGAAGGTGCGGCCGATCCCGGCCTCGCAGATCGTATGCGGCCGTTCGCCGGACATGTTGCGGCCGCCAATGAGGACCTCGCCCCCGTCAGGCCGCAGGAAGCCGTTCAGGAGATTGAACAGCGTGGTTTTGCCGGCGCCGTTCGGGCCGATGATCCCGAGGATCTCGTTCTTGTGCAGCGTAAAACTGACATTCTGAACGGCCTTCAGGCCGCCGAAGGAGCGCGAGAGGTTGCGTACTTCGAGCACGATTTCTGATGTGGCGGCGCGCTTCCGGGCGAGCGGCAACGGGGTCACGGTAGCCGCGGTCGGCTGCAATGCATGGGACGCAGCGGGTGTCGGTGCGGTAGTCGTTTTTGCAAAGCGCTTGCGCAGGAGATCGCGCAGCTTCCAGAACAGTCCTTCCGGCGCAACCAAAATCACGCAGATGATGGCGAAGCCGAAGATCACGCCCTGGATGCCCGGGAAGCGATCGCCGGCTTCAGCATGGAGTATCTCGGCCAGCGGAATCAGGATGACTGAGCCGATCACCGGCCCCCATACCGTGCCGACCCCGCCGAACATGGCGACGGTGAGCGCTTGCGCCGACACCAGCATGCCGAACACGGATTGCGGGGTCACGACGAGAAGGACCTGCGCGTAGAAGGCGCCGATCGCGGCGGCGATGGCGCCGCTCAGCGTGATCGCCCGCAGTTTCCAGGCCAAGGTATTGATGCCGGCCGCCTCGGCGGCTGCCTCGTTCTGCTTGATCGCGAGCAGCGCCATGCCGAAGCGGGACTGCTCGATGATCCGGGTCAGAATGATCGTGGCGAGCATGATGGCCAGCGCCACCAGCGTGTAGATCCGGGGATCGCCGAACTGCATGTAGGCGATCGGCGCGTCGCGCTTCATCGGAAGCGTGACTTCCTGAAAGCCGAGCCATTCGAAGACATAGAGGATGGCGAGCGGGTAGGCGAGCATGGCCAACGCGAAGTAGTGGCCCTGCAGGCGAAAGGTCGGAAAGCCGATCAGGACGCCGGCAATGCCGCCAAGCATCGCCGCGATCGGAATCAGCAACCAGGGGGACAGATCGAAATAGATCTGGCCGAGCGCCGTCGTATAGGCGCCGATCCCGAAGAAGGCGGCATGGCCGAATGAAATCAGGCCGGTGTATCCGCTGAGCAGATTCCAGGACAGGCCGAACACGGCCCACACGGGAACCAGCGTCAGCACCAGCTGGTAATAGGAATTGGTGACGCTGAGCGAGACCACCGCGTAGACGATCGTGAAGATGATCGCAGGCAGCAGCGAGCGGAACCGGGGCATGGTCATGTCCTCTCGACCATGCGCCCGAAGAAGCCCTGCGGACGGAAGAAGATGATGAGGAGGAAGACGACGAAGATCGCCGCGTTCTGCAACTGTGTCGGCAGTATCAGCGTCGACATCTGCTGAACCAGGCCGATGGTCATGCCGCCCCAGAACGCGCCGATGATGCTGCCCATGCCGCCGAGCACGACGCCGGCATACATCACGATCACATATTCAAGGCCGACGAAGGGATGGAACGGATAGTTGGTGGCGAGCAGGCCGCCGGCGATGGCGGTGATGCCGCAGCCGAGTGCAAAGGCGACACGGTGCGCGCGGTCGACGTCGATGCCCATATAGGTGGCGGCGGTCGGATTGTCGGCGGCGGCGCGGAGCGACTTGCCGGTCCGCGAACGTGTGATCAGCAGGCTGAGCAGCGTCATGGTCACCAGCGAGACGATGGCATCGATGCCGCGCGCCTTGTTGATGAACACGCTGATGTCGGAGGTGAGACCGAGCTCCCAGGCCGAGCTTGAGAGCGGCGTGCGGATCGAGGCCAGCACCGATCCGAAGACGATGAGGCCGCCGTTCTGCAGGATCAGCGCGATGCCGAGCGTGAGGATGAGTTGGGCGTAGTGACCTTCGCCCTCGAGGGAGGCGGTGCGCGTGCCCGAGACGTGCGAGATCAGGGTGCGGTGAACGAAATAGCCGAAGACCGCGAGCACGGGCCCGGCTAGCAGGATCGCGACGAACGGCCCCACGACGTTGCCGAACACGGCCTGAACGCCGGCGGCGGTGAAGAGGTAGAAGGCGACATACATGCCGAGCATCATGAAGTCGCCATGGGCGAAGTTGATCACGCGCATCACGCCGAAGATCAGCCCGAGGCCGACGCACATCAGGCCGTAGACGGCGCCGATCAACAGGCCGGCGGCGAGCGCTTGCAGAAAGCCCTCCATCAGCGGTCGCCTCCGGTTGTTGTAATGCTGGCTTTCTGGTTCACGATTCCCCCGACGCTCGCTTAGGATGCTGTTCGCAAAATCTGTCCCGGCGGCTCGAGCCGGCATGAAGCAGCGATGATTCCGGCATCGCCAAGCCGCTCGCAGCTATCGATCGCCTGTTCCAGGCGGCGTGCACGATCCTCACCGATCACGCGCGCCGCAGCGGTGTGAAAGCGGCTTCGGATTTCCGCCGGGGTCGCGGCGATGACGTCGGAAAGGCTGTGCCGGATCGTCTTGCCGCCGCGCAGGTAGACGGTGACATCGGCGCCTTGTTTGGCGGGGAAGGCGGCCGTGAAGGCGGCGTCGCTCTCCAGATCCGTTGCGGCAATGAGGCGAAGGATTTCCGGGTCGTCAGGGGATGCGTAGTTCTCTTCGTCGATCTCGCCCCGGCTAAGTGTGGCCGCCACGCTGAAAGGAATGCTCATCTTTGCCTGCAGCGCATTCAGATAGGGTCCCTTGGCATCGCAGCCGGGATAGCGGACCGCGGCTTCAGGCGCGCGAATGATGATGCGTTCGATGGACTCGGTTTCGGCAAGCTCGTGCGAGACGCGGAGCGCCGCCTGTGATGCCGTCTGCGCAAAATTGCAGGCCGGCGCCGGCTTGTTGTAGACGGCCATGATCTCCGCCTTGCCGTCGGCGAACAGCAGGATATCGTCGGGTGCGCGTTGTCGCCGGTAGGCTGCGAACAAGCCGGCTTCGCCTTCCAGGATGGTCTCTGAGGCAAGCGCGCCGGCTTCCGCCAAGGCGATGGCCTTGAGCGCGTTGGAGGCCGCGAAGCCCGGGTGAAAGTACATTTCGGAGCCGCCGCCGTGCGGCCACTCGTTGAGGCCGCTCGACGTGTTGGCGGCGATCGCGACGGCGCTGGTCGCAGCTTGCTCCGAAAGGCCCAGTGCAAAGCTGCCGGCCAGTGCTGCGCCGAGCGGCGCTACCAGACCGGTCGGGCGATACAGGCGGGCGAGGTCGGAGTTGAATAGTGCACGGCCGATCCTTGCGCCGGCCTCATAGCCGATGATGGCAGCGGCGAGCAGGGTGGTGCCGCGCAGGGGAACCTGTTCGGAGAGGGCGAGCAGGGCCGGCCAGATCACGACGCCATGGTGCGAGATGCTGGCCGCATGCATGTCCTCGCGAACGAGGCCGTGTCCCATCACGGCATTGGCAAAAGCCGCATCCGCGAAAGAGGCAAGCCGGGAGGTTCCGATGATGGTGGCCCCGTTGTTGGCGGGGTGGGCCGCCGCAATGGCCTGACGGCTCCAGGGATGACCGCCGGCCTCGAACGCGCAGGAGAGGAAGTCGATGAGGCAAAGCTTGGCCTTCGCGATGACTTCCGGGCCGAAATCCGCGAACTCGACGGCAAGCGCCGATCGCGCCATTCGCCTCGCCAGCGGTTCATCGCCCGACACGGTCGCGCCGATCACCATCGCACCCGCTGCTCCCTGAGACGACTTGCCGATCAGCCGCGCATCTGAACGCCGGCCCATTCCTCGACGACCTTGGCAATCGACGTGAAGTCGGACGCCGCGCCATATTTGGCATTGGTGATCGCCAGCATCTGGCGCACCACCGCGCCGCAGACCATCGGCACGCCCATGGCTTCGGCCTCGTCGACGCAGAGCCGCACGTCCTTGTAGGAAAGGCCGGTCGCAAATCCGAAATCGAATGTGCCTGGGAGCACGGCGCGCGGGAACTTGTCCTCGGACGCGCTGTTGCGGCCGCTGCTGGCATTGATGATGTCGATCAGGACCTTGGCATTGACGCCGCCCTTGACGCCCATCGCCACCGCTTCCGAGGTGATCACCAGCGCCGCGGCCGCCATCAGATTGTTGGCGAGTTTTGCCGTCTGGGCCACGCCGGGCTTGTCGCCGGTATAGAACAGCTTGCCGAAATTCTTCAGGATCGGCTGCACGGTCTCGTAGGTCGCCTGCGGACACGACACCATCACGGCCAGCGTGCCGTTGACGGCGCCTTTGATGCCGCCGCTGACGGGCGCGTCGACCAGCGTCATGCCCTTGGCCTTCAGGCCTTCGGCCACCAGCTTGGCCGCACCCGGACCGGTGGTCGACAGGTCGACCACGATGCGCGCCCGGTTGCCGCTGCTGATCCCGTCGGGACCGAGCGCAACCGCCTTGACGATATCGGGTGTCGGCAGGCTGGCGAGCACGATCTCTGCGCGGGACGCGACATCGGCGGGCGATTTGGCTTGCTGCGCGCCGCGCTTGAGCAGCGGCTGCATCGCCTCGCTTTGAGTGTCGTAGATGACCAGCGAGTAGCCGGCGTCCAGCAGCCGCCCTGCCATAGGTCCGCCCATGCGGCCCGTGCCGATTACGCCGAGCGTCTCTCCCGCCATCGCTTGCTCCCTGTCGCGCGTCTCGAAAGGCGAGCGCGCTGTTTGTTGTTCGACTTGTCGTCGGTGTTTTGTCGTTGTCGCGGCCCCGGTTCTCGCGGCCGCGCCGCATTTGTTCAGATTGTCAGTCAATCTGTCAAGCTGAACATTTTGGGGTCGACAGTTGGCCGCGGGTCGGCTTAAGGTTCACAAAAGCGAGGAATGCGCCCGGTGCCGCAAAGCGAAGTTTCAGGCGTCAGCCGGACATTGGCTGAGTTGGTTGCCGCCACATCATGGGCGGATGTCGCGGCGCAGCAGCATGAGGCCAAACGGTCGATCCTCAATTTCTTCGCCACCGCCGTCGGCTCGTCCCATGATCTTGCAGTGACCATCGCCTTGCGGACATTGTTGCCATTCAGCGGCGCGGCGAACGCGACCATCATCGGCCGGACCGAACGGCTCGATGCGATGGGGACGGCGTTCGTCAATGCCATCTCGGCGAACCTTCTCGATTTCGACGACACCCATCCGGAAACGATCATTCATCCCGCGGCGCCGGTCGCGGCGCCTGTATTTGCGCTGGCAGAAGCGCACAAGCTGCCCGGCCGCGACGTTCTGACGGCGTTCATCCTCGGCGTGGAAGTCGAGTGCCGGATCGGCAACGCCGTTTCTCCGCGCCATTACGCGCGCGGCTGGCACATCACCTCGACCTGCGGGATTTTTGGCGCGGCGGCGGCCTCTGCGAAACTGCTCGGGTTATCTGTGGGCGGCATCGCCAACGCGATCGGCATCGCCGCAAGCCAGTCTGCGGGAAATGTCGAGAACCTTCCGACCGCGGCAAAGAATGTGAGCGTCGGCAATGCCGCGCGGAATGGGTTGTTCGCGGCGTTGCTCGCGCAGCAGGGCTATGAAGCGGCGCCGCGCGCGATCGAGGGTCCCCTCGGCTGGGCGCGCGCCATGGGCGATGATCCTGACCTCACCCGGCTGCTCGGCGGTCTTGGCGAGACCTGGGAGATATCGAAAAACACCTACAAGCCTTATCCCGCGGGAATCGTGTTTCACGCCGTGATCGATGCCTGTTTCAGCTTGCGTGGCCGCATCGGGCCGATTGACCAGATCAAGTCGGTCACGGTACAGGGCTCTGCGCTGCTGCTTGCGCGCGGAGACCGGCCGGTTAGAAACGAGCGCGATGCCCGCGTGAGCATTCATCATTGCGTTGCCTGCGGCCTGTTGATCGGCGCCGCCGGCGTCTCCGAGTTTGCGCGCGAAACGGTGTTCCGGCCGGACATTGCAAAACTCCGCGAGAAGGTGCGGGCGGAACTCGATAGCGCCATGCCCGACGGTGCGGCGCGTGTCAGCATTCGCCTGGCATCGGGTGAGATCGTCACCGAAACCGTGATATCTCCGCGCGGCAGCCTTGCCGACCCGCTGGGAGACTGTGATATCGAAGCCAAGCTGCGTGATGGCGTGCGCACCAGCGGCAGCACTTGGGATGCGGCGCGAATCATCGAGGCGATCTGGCAGCTCGACGAGTGCGACGACATTGCGGGTCTGATGCAGGGTGTGTGCACCCAGCCGGCTCCGAACCATTCATCCAATAGAAATGCTGCTCAAACCTGAAAGGACGATCCATGAGCAAAAGCGAGCTGTTCGAAAAGGGCCTCAAGGTCCGTAAAGAGGTTCTTGGCGAGGACTACGTCAACAAGTCTATCGCGGGCGCGGATGAATTCACCCGCACCATGGCCGAATGGTCGACGGAGTTCTGCTGGGGAGCGCTGTGGACCCGGCCGGGCATGGACAAGCGAACCCGCAGCATCGTCAATCTCGCCATGCTCGGCGCGCTGAACCGGCCGCATGAACTGAAGCTCCACGTCAAGGGCGCGCTGAAGAACGGCCTCACCAAGGACGAGATCAAGGAAATCCTGCTTCAGGTGGCGGTCTATTGCGGCGTGCCTGCCGGCATCGATGCCTTCCGCAACGCGCGCGAGGCGTTCAACGAGGTCGAGGCCAAGTAATCGAGCGCCGGAGCATCGGGGGATCGCATGGCTGAGCCGGAATATGAACTCTTCGCCATCCGCTATGCGACCCGCGACGCGCGGCGCAGCGATCATTTCATCGGCGGCGACCCGCACGACGGGCCGATGCCGATGGATTACTTCATGTGGGTGGCGAGGGGAGGAGGGCGCATCTTCGTCATCGACACCGGCTTCAACGCGGAGGTATCGGCGCGGCGGAAACGAACGTTCCTGCGCTGTCCGGTGGAGACGCTCGGTGCGTTCGATATCGATGTGAATGCGGTGGAGGATGTGATCCTCACGCATTTGCATTACGATCACGTCGGCAATTTCGACCGCTTTCCGAATGCGCGCTTCCATCTTCAGGAGCGCGAACTGGCCTACGCCACGGGCCGCTTCATGCGGTATCCGAGGTTGTCGCATTCGTTCGAGGTCGAGGATATCTGCGGGATTGTACGCCTCAACTACGCCCGCAGGGTCTTGTTCTATAATGGCGACGCCGAACTCGCCCCGGGGATTACAATCCACGCGGCCGGCGGGCACTCGGCCGGGCTGCAATTCGTTCGGGTCAGGACCCGCCGGGGGTTCGTCGTGCTCGCCTCCGATGTCAGTCATTTCTACGAGAACATGGCGAGCGAGCGGCCCTTCACGACCGCCCTGCATATCGGCGAGATGCTGGAGGGTTTCGAAAAATTGCTCGCGCTTGCGCCGGATGAGAGTCACATCGTTCCGGGGCACGACCCGCTGGTGATGAAGCTGTATCCAGCCCCGAGCCGGGAATTGGAAGGAATTGCAGTGCGGCTCGATGTCCCGCCATCCGGTGCGGCGCCCGTTCGTGCGGACTATTCGCCGGCGCATTAGCGAAACAATGCGCCCAAGGCAGACGGTTCGCCGCGCCTATTTATCCGCGGCGGCTTTGAGGATCGGCATCAGCCGCGCGGATTCGCTTTTGATGAGATCGGCAAGGGCCTTTGGTCCGCGGCGGTTCGGCTCAATGATCTCGGCGCCGAGGTCGGCCAGCCGCTTTTGCACGGCTTCCTCGTTGAGGCCCTTGTTCAGGGCATCGGCAAGCCTGTCGATGATGGCCTGAGGGGTGCCGGTCGGCACGAATACCCCATAGAACGGAGCGCAGTCGAACTCCGGCAAGCCCTGCTCATGCGACGTCGGTACGTCCGGCAGCATCGGATTGCGTTTTCTGGACGCGACTGCGAGCGCCTTGACGTTGCCGGCACGCACCTGACTTAACGTTCCGAGCACAGGATCGCATTCGTAGTCGATTTCGCCGGCCAGCATGGCGTTCAACACCGGGGCTGTGCCGGTGAATGGGACCATGGTGGGTTTGATGCCAATCGCCGAATTGAGAAGCAGGCAGCCGATATAGGACACCGAGCCTAGCCCGGCGTGCCCGACGTTGAGTTTGCCGGCATTGGTCTTTGCGTAGGCAACGAACTCCCTGAGATCGTTCGCCGGGAAGTCCTTTTTCACGACCAGCAATTCGGGGTATTCGGCGCTGAGTCCGATCGGCTCGAAATCCCTGAGTGGATCATAACCCAGGTTCGGGTAGAAGGCCGGGGCCAGCGCGTTGGTGCCGAGATGACCGGACAGGATCGTGTAGCCATCGGCCGGTGCGCGGGCTGCGCGAAGCGCGCCGATCGTGCCGCCGGCGCCTCCGACATTCTCCACCACGAATTTCTGATTGAGATGACGGGAGAGGATGTCAGCGACAATGCGCCCCGTGATGTCGGCCGGCCCGCCGGCCGCGAATGGAACGATAACCGTGGCCGTTCTTGCGGGATAGTCCTCAGCCCAAGCGTTATTTAGTCCGGCCGCTGCCAGAAGCATAACCGCTGCGATCAACTGCTTCGCCAATTGTCGCCTCCCTGCCATTGTTCTTTTCTGCAATCTTATGCTGGTTTCGCCGCCAGGCAAGTTGGTTTGGCAGTTTCGCCCAGGCAGCTGGTGCGCGGTTCACATGTCCGCCACGCACGAGTCGCCCGATTCGACCTTTGAGCGCCTGCGGGGCCCGGTTGAAGCATTCCAGCGGGACACCACATATTCCGCACGGTCGATCCCCTTCATTGCCGAGAGCAAGACATGAACCCGCTGCCAAATATCGATTCTGGCGCCGTATATTCCGACGACGACATCGTGCACTGGTTGACGAATGACACGCGCGAGGAGCGCTTCATCGATAATATTTTCGCTGAATTGTGCATGCGTCTTCAACGGGCGGGCATTCCCGTCAAGCGGGCGACGCTCCATTTCCTGATCCACCATCCGCAATGGCTTGGCGCCCGGATGGTATGGGCGGACGGAATGCGCGAAGCTGAGATTGCCAGAGTTGATTACGATGTCAGGGGACGATCAGAATATATCGGCAGTCCGGCAAACGAAATTCATGAGGGCGCTGCAGAGGTGCGCGAAAAGCTCGGACGCGATCCGTCGCTCGGCCGCAAGCACGCGATCTATGACGAGATGCGGGCCAACGGGTTGACGGATTACGTAGCTTGGCCGCTGTATCATACGCTCGGCAAACGGCACCTTGTGACTTTTGCGACCGATCGCCCCGGCGGTTTCGACGACGCGCATATCGAGCGCTTAAAGAAACTGGTGCCGCTTCTGGCGCTGGTCAGCGAAATCCGCGTCAAGAACCGGCTGGCGCGAACATTGCTGGAAACCTATGTCGGATCGCATGCCGGCGAGATGGTGCTGGCCGGCGCCACCAGGCGCGGCAGCGGGACGACGGTGCGCGCCGCCATCATGATCTGCGATCTGCGCGACTTCACGAGAATCTCCGACAACTGGCCGCGCGATGATGTCATTGATCTCCTGAACAGCTATTTTGACGCGCTGTCGGAGCCGATCGCGCGACATGGCGGGGAAATATTGAAATTCATCGGCGACGGCCTGCTCGCCATCTTTCCGCTCACCCAGCCGTCGGCCTGTGCCGATCTGCTGCGTGCCGTGGCCGAAGCCCGTCAGGCCCTGGCTGCGCTCAGCGAAAACAACGGTGCAACCGGCCGTGCGCCGCTGGATTACGGCATCGGCGTCCACGTCGGCGACGTCATGTACGGCAATATCGGATCGCGCACCCGGCTCGATTTCACCGTCATCGGTCCTGCCGTCAATATGGCTTCGCGTCTCGAAGCCCTGACCAAGCAATTGGGCAGAAAGGTGCTGCTATCCCGCACCTTCGCCGACCTGGTCCAGGGCGAGTTCGATCTCGAACGCGTCGGCGAACATCCGGTGCGGGGCTTTAACGAACCGATCGAGCTGTTCGCGTATCACGGCTGAAGAGGGCGCGGGCTGCCGGGACATCCCCGACGTCGCTTACAGGCACTCGCCGCTGACCTCGATCGCATCGACACCGATGATCGTTGCGACCCGGCGCGCCAGGCGGTCGGCGACCTCGCGATCGCTGCTATCGATGGAGGCGCGGATCCTGTATTCGCCGGCCTCCGCGGTGGCGTTGACAGCCATCAGGTTCAGGCCGGCGACGCGCGTCTGGTCGAGAAGACGGCCGAGCACCGCGTGCACATCCCTGGTCTGGAGTTCCAGAACAAACACTTGGGTCCCCCTTGAGTTCAACGACGCCCCGAAGGTCGCAAGCTCAGGCCGGCCCTGTGCCTTGGCCGTCTCCCCAGACTTGTCGCGACCGTTCCAGATGGCGCCGTATGACCGCGACGGCGCCAGCCTCGTCCTGCTTCGACAGGAAATCGAGCAATTGAAAATGCTCCGCCGCCGACTGCGCGAGGTATTCACGGCTCGAGCCCTTCTCGAAACCGCGAAGCCTGACGCGATCGCGCAGCGTCTCCACCAATTCGGTAAGCGGCTTGTTGCCGAGCGCTTCGATCAGCCCGACGTGAAACGTGCGGTCGGCCTCGAGAAATTCGATCAGATTGCCGGCATCGGCCGCGCGCCTGGTCGCGGCCGCAAGCTCGCGTAGCTGCGACAGTTGTGCGGGGGCAAGGCCGGCGCGCGCGATTTCGGCGACGCTCGGTACCTCAAGCAGCACGCGGATGGCGAAGATGTCGTTGCGCTCCTTTGACGAGAGCGCCACCACGCGAAACCCGCGATTTCGCACCGGCTCGAGCAGCCCCTCGCGCGCCAGATCGAGCAGCGCCTCGCGCACGGGGGTCGCGGAGACGCCGAGTTCGGTGGCAAGGCGAGGGACTGAATAAAGCTGATCCGGCTGCATTTGCCCGGTGATGATCAGCCCGCGGATCACCTTCCGCGCCTGCTCGCGCAGGCTCGGGCCGGACGCCAAGCTGAGTGCACCGCCCTGTCTCTCCATGCCTACGGCCTACTCAAGATTCCCGACCGAGTAAATGTGATGTGTAACATATTACTGTTGACGGGCAACAGAGTGATGTGTGATATTTTACTCAACGATAAAACAATGGGAGGTAAGGCCGTGGTGGATCGTATTCTCATGATCGTATCCGACACCGTCCGCTGGGACATGCTCGGCTACAACGGTGGCGGGGTCAGAACCCCCAACCTCGACCGGCTTGCTGCCCGATCGATGGTGTTCGACCGTTATTATGCGTCTAGCTTCCCGACCGTCCCGGCCCGCTATGACTATCTCACCGGAAAACCGGCTTTCGCCGGCGTCGGCTGGGGGGCGCTGCCACGCGCCGACCGCTCGATCGCGACCGCACTGACGGAAGTCGGCTACACCACGCTCGGCGTGGTCGACACGCCGTTCTACCAGGTCAACGGCTATTCATACGATCGCGGCTTCAACTACTTCTACGACATGAAGTCCCAGCTCCTGGGCACGCCGCATTACTCATCCTACAGCGCGCCCAACAAGACCAAGCGCCAGGGCGGCGGCAAGCTGCCGCAATGGCCGATCACCGGCAAGGTGCAGCCCGATCCGCGCACCGGCGAGATGGACTGCCCCGCGCCAATCACCATGGTGCAGGCGGCGAAGTGCCTGGAGCAGATCTACGAGGACAAGTTCTTCGCGCTGGTCGACACCTGGGATCCGCACGAGCCGTGGGACCCGCCGGCTTATTATACGCGTCATTATCTTCCCGACTATGCCGGCGAACGCGTGCATCCGCCCTACGGCGAATGCAAGAAGCACGGCATGACCGATCGCGATATCGCGGTGGCGCGTGCGCTCTATAGCGGCGAGCTTGAACTTGTCGACCGCTGGATCGGGCATCTGCTCGACCAGGTTGCCTATCTCGGCATCGAGGATTCCACCGCCATCATCTTCGTCTCCGATCACGGCTTCCTGCTCGGCGAGCACGGGCTGATGGGCAAGATGGTGCGGCGCGCACCCGGCGAAGCGACATGGATGCGCTCGCCGCTCTACGAGGAAATTGCGCGGGTGCCGCTGTTGATTCACGTGCCCGGCGCCAAGCCCGGGCGAACCTCGAAGCTTGCCTGTGCGCTCGATATCGCGCCCACCGTCTGCGACATGGCGGGCCTGCCGCGCCAGCCCGAGATGCAGGGCCTCTCGCTGCTTCCCGGCGTGCTCGGCCAGGCCTTCGAGGGGCGTGACCATGTATTGACGGCGCTGCCGCTCGCCAATCCCGGCGACACCGTTGAAGTCGTCGACGATTTGATGCGGACCGTGGTCGAGTGGCAACCCGTCACGATCACGACGCAGGACTGGTCGCTGCTCTATGCGACGGCGAGCGAGCCGGTCGAGCTCTACGATCTGCGCACCGATCCGAAGCAGACGACCAACGTTGCGGCCAAGCATCCCGAAATTGTCACAAAGCTCCTGGAGTTCTACGCCGAAGATCTCCGCCGTGCCGGAGTCACGAAGAAATATTCCGAACCGCGTCTGGCCGGATCCCTCAAAGCCGCATCCTAGCTCTTGATGGCCCGCGTGGTCTGGCGCAAGGCGGCAATCCTATGAGATCAGATTGCTGCTGCGCAGAGGCCGCAGTTTCGGCTTGATGCCACGTCCCGAGCGGCGCTGATCGCGCCAAGCGACGTGGCCGTCGCTCTGCGTTTGATACGGGGCGCCCACACAGCCTGCATGCTCGCAGCGGCGGCGATCCTTGCGTATTATTGATCATCCAAGCAAAGATGCGAATTGCGCGATGGCGCGAGGCGTCGGTTTTGTCGCCGCTATCACATGCGCCAGCCTTCAGGAGGAAAGAACATGAACGGCAAAGGACGCCTGCTGAGGGACAAGATGGCCGATTCCGGCCTGGTCCACATCATGGCGGCGCATAGTCCGCTTTCGGCGCGGCTTGCCGAGGAGGCTGGGTTCGACGGCATCTGGGCCTCGGGCTTCGAGCTTTCGGCGCTCTACGGCCTTGCCGATGTCAGCCTGGTTTCGATGACGCAGCATCTCGAGATGATGCGCGCGATGGCCGAGCGGGTGGATCTGCCGGTCGTTGCCGACATCGACACCGGGTTCGGCAACGCCATCAATGTGATTCACGCCGTTCAGCAGTACGAGCGCGCCGGCGCCTCCGCCGTCGTCATCGAGGACAAGTCGTTTCCGAAGGTGACCAGCCTGGTCGCCGACGGCCGTCAGGACCTGCTGCGGATCGAGGAGTTTCAGGGCAAGATCGAAGCCGCGTGCCAGACGCGGGACGATGCCGGTTTCCTGGTGATCGCGCGTGATGAAGCGCTGATCGCGGGATTAGGCCAGCACGAAGCGCTGAAACGCGCCGCGGCCTATGAGGAGGCCGGCGCGGATATGATCCTGATCCACTCCAAGCAGAAGACGCCCGACGAAGTCGAGAGTTTCGTGCGCGCATGGAAGGGCAGGGTGCCGATCGTCATCGTTCCGACCGCCTATCCCGAGATGACGGCGGACCGCATCCGCGCGCTGGAGAAGATCAAGATGGTGATCTATGGCAATCATGCGATCCGGGCCGCCGTCACGGCGATGAAGGATGTGTTTGCGGCCATCCTGAAGGACGGCGGAATCCAGAATGTCGACAAGAAGATCGTCTCCGTCGAGGAGATTTTCCGCCTGCAGGACATGGATCAGGTGAAGATCAACGAGAAGCGCTACCTGAGATGAACGGGGAAGCGCGTGGATTTTGGCCCTCAGCGACCTTCATCGAAACAGAGGATTGATGCCTCGCGAGAGGCCGACGTCGTGGTGGGTGCGTAGCCCCAGTGCGACGGCGGTGATCTCGGAGCCGATGCCGTCTCCGCGCAGGCAAGAACGGCCGCAAGCTCGGGCCCGCTGATAGTGACCAAGGAGAACAGTGATCCCGCAACTTCCTCATCGCGGGATCACGGCGTGACGATCACTGGTCCTTCTTGGGTCCCATGTGGTGCGGCAGGTCGGTCTTCGGCCCGCCGCTGTAGTGATGGCTGCCGCCAGCACTGGGCTTTGAGCGGGGGCTGTCCTTCTTCCCGATGTGATGCGGGACTTCCGACTTTGGTCCACCCGAATAGTGATGGTCATTACTTCCGTCCTTGGCGCTGCTCTGTGCCGCGGCGGGAAGCGTAATGAAGGACATGACGGTAGCGGCGACGATCAGTTTGTAGGCTCTCATTCTTGTTTCTCCTGTCGACCTTGTTGGTTCGAGGTTATCAAACCAGAGGTTTGATGGAGCAACAACGAACTCGAAACGAGAATGCGCAGGTTGAGACAGATCAAACTGTCGCGCACATATTTCGTTCGCACGGATATGCAAACGCGCGCCGATTGCAGCGACGACGAAGATCGATATTCATTACAGAAAAGATCCAGGGCACGTTGCGAAAGAGAAAGGTCGGGCCGGTATCGGCTAATTTCCCGACGTTCTCTATGATGTTCGACGTGAATGGAGCGTTGCCGCGGAACATCGGCTCCGTTCCGCGTTGGCGATAGGAGGGCATGCAGCCGACGCTGCGCGCTGTTGATGCTCGTGCGACGGTGCATATGCCGATTTCTTACAGAGGCTAAGCGCCGCACCCTGCTGCATGCGGCAGGTCGCACAGCAAGCTCCTTTCCGTCCCGGCGGAAGCGATCACTGCAAGATAACTCAAATCGATTCGATGTCGGAGACGGCGAGCGCGTCGTTTCATTACGCAGGAGATGCATAAAAAAGATTTGGCTGGCGCGACCCTCCGGCTTGATGTCGGTCAAGCGAACATCATGCAGCAGCCTTACGTGTTCGGGCTGGAGCAGGCCTGTTGACGATTTCGATCCGTCGATCGTCGCAAGATTGGAGAATGCAGCGTTGACCGACGAGACCATTGGCCGAGCTTCCGGCCGAGCGCCGCAGATCTCAATTATGCTGCGTCAGCGGATCTGGGAAATCATCACCGTCAAGTCGGTGTTGCCGAAGCCGCAACGCGACGTTCGCCTCGATCTGTTTCGCGGCCTGGCCAATTGGCTGATCTTTCTTGGACATATTCCAAATTCGGTGCTCGCCTGGTTCACGACGCGAAACTACGGCTTCAGCGACGGCGCCGATCTTTTCGTGCTGATCTCCGGCTACACGGCGACGTTCGTGTTCGGCAAGATCATGACGGAGCACGGTTTCGTTGTCGGTGCGACCCGGCTGCTGCGCCGCGTGTGGCAGCTCTACGTCGCCCATCTGCTGCTGTTCCTGCTGTATCTCACGGCGGTGCATTATCTTGCGCACCGCTTCGACGAGCTGCATCTGATGGATCAGTTCAATGTCGGGCATTTGATGAGCTTTCCCGTCGAAACGCTCTCGCAGGGCCTGGTGCTGAAGTTCAAGCCGCTCAATCTCGATGTTCTGCCGCTCTACATCGTATTGATGGCGGTGTTCCCGACCGTGCTGTGGTTCATGCTGCGGTGGCGCAACGCGGTGATGATCGGATCGATCGGCCTCTATTTGGCCGCTCGCCATTATGGCCTGAATTTCACCGCCTACCCCGCGGGGGTCTGGTACTTCAATCCGTTCACGTGGCAGTTGCTGTTCGTTTTCGGCGCCTGGCTGGCATTGGGCGGAGCGACGGCGAGCCGGAACCTGCTGCAATCGCGTGTCGTCCGTATCGCATGCGTCGGCTTTCTCCTCTTTGCGCTCGTGGTCACGCTGGCGGAACGGATTCCCGGGCTGCTGGCGCTCTTGCCTGACGCCGTAGCGCAGATTTTCATTCCAAACGACAAGACCAACCTCGCGCCCTACCGCGTCGTCCATCTCGTGAGCCTGGTGTTCATCGTCGTCTGGCTCATTCCGATCGATTGGCCGGGTTTGAAGTGGCCGGTCTTCAAGCCGCTGATCAGATGCGGGCAGCAATCGCTTCCGGTCTTCTGTATCGGCTTGCTCCTGTCATTCATCGCGCATTTCGTGCTCCACGTCGGATCGGAGGAAATCCCCGCCCAGCTTCTGGTCGGCGCTGCAGGTCTCTGGATCATGACGATGATCGCCTACTACCGGACCTGGTCGAAGGAAGTCGACAGGGGGCTTGGTGCGGCTGCCGTGGTGAAGGGGCCGCCCGGTGAGGGATGATGTCCGATTTTGGTCCTGGCGCATGGTGATGAGGTGCGGATGATCACTTCCGAGCTCGTATTTGGGGAACAGGCGCAGCGTGTCGTCCTGCACGGCCTTCACTGGACGGCTTCAGCGATCGAGTTGTTCGGCGTGGTGGTCATCCTCGCCGGGGTCGTCGGTGCGACGGTGTGGTCGTTCGGTGAAATGCGGCGCGGTCGCTCCGCCAACGCGCTTCGCGTTTATCGCGCCAATCTGGGCCGCGGGATTCTGCTCGGTCTGGAGTTCCTGATTGCTGCGGACATCATCGGGATGGTTGCGATTGTGCCGTCGTTCGACCGGCTTGGCACCCTCGCGCTGATCATCGTGATCCGCACGTTCCTGAGTTTCTCGCTCCAGGTCGAGATCGAAGGCCGTTGGCCCTGGCGCCGGCATGGCGCGGCGAGCGGCGATGATTCAGATCGGATCGATCCATGACATGCCCGACACGAAAGCCTGTGTGTGGCGAAGAGCGCTCGGTAGCTCGCGATGTTTCGCAGTCGCGGGTTGATCCGGCAGAAGGAAGGAGCACAGCTCGATACGCCAAGTCCTTGTCGATGCGCGTAATATTCGATGGCGTTACGCGTCTATATGGCCTGATCCGCATCAACGTGCGTTCAACTGATTGGGCATTCGCCATCAGCAACAAGAAAACTGGAGATTGACATGAAACGTTCGAAAACTCTCGCCATGGCCGCGCTTGCCGCTCTGACCTTGACGCCAGTCGCTGCATTGGCGGCGAACGTTGTTGCGGCCGATCGCTCGCAGGTCGCGATGATGGATGACGACAAGATGCCGATGAAGCCCGGCCAGTCCAACCCTGGCAGCATGAGCCCATCAGGTAGCCAGCCGCAGAACATGGGTGGCGGCCGCATGAATGACGACAAGATGAAGATGCCGGGTCAGATGCAGGATTGCCAGGGCTCCGGCTGCCAGCAGGGCTCCCACATGACGCAGATGATGCAAATGATGGAGCGAATGATGCGGGGCCAGATGAATTCATCATCCAGTCAGAGTGCTGCGAGCGGACCTGCCGATGTAACCGAACGCCTGGAAGGGCGTATTGCCTTCCTCAAGGCCGAGCTGCAGATCACGGACAAGCAGCTCGCCGATTGGAGCAATCTGGCAGACGCGCTGCGCTCCAGCCGCCAGCATCTCCTGGAGGCACGCAAGCTGGTTGCGGTCGATGAGAAGATGGATGGGGCCGCCCGGCTCGAGCAGTACGAGCGTCACCTGGCGGAGCGCCTGGAAGCCATCAAGTCGGCGCGCACGGCCTTTGGGCGGTTGTATGCATCATTGAACGAGAGCCAGAAGCAGACAGCGGACACGATTCTGCTTCCGCTTATCGCGACGTTCTGACGACTTCGCGGAAGCAAAGACGATGTCGAGGTCTGGACGGCTTTTCAAGTGCGGATGCATGCTTCACGTCCTGGCGTCGTTGGGGGCCGGACTCTCTATGAGTCCGGCATCTGCGGCCGGCATTGAGGTGGGCGGGGACGGCCTTGCCGGACGGGTTGACCGGCGCCAGCAGGTTGCCCAGGCGGCGGACGATCATTCGGCGCACCATCCGGCCACACCCGGTTCCGGCGGCGACGTGGCGCAGCAGCCACGTCCTGCCGATCCGAACAGCGGCCATTCGGCCGCGCCGTCGTCGGGCAGCTCCGGCGCGGGCATGATGGACATGATGGGCGGAATGATGGGACGTCCGCGCAAGGAGTTCTACCCGTCATTGATGGAAATGCCGGCGCTTTCCGCCGAGCAACGGCGCAGCCTGGAGCTTCAGGCGCGCGGACGGATCAACGCCGAGATCGATGGCATCGCGGCCGCTGAAATGGATTTGCGCCATGCCATCGACGCCGGAGATGTTGTCGCGGCGGATCAGGCATCGGGCCGGCTTCGTGATGCACTTAATGGGGTTCAGGGCGGTGTAACCGTGCTGCGATCTCTGAATCAAGGAGAGGCGCCCCAGCAGATCGCGCAGAACTGGTTCAAGTCGCAGATGAACCTTTCATCCCCGCCGGCGGTCGTGAATGCCGATGGCGTTTGGGGAATTTCCTGGTTTCACGTTGCGACGATGACGCTGCTTGCGATCTTCTCCTCGGGGATGCTCGCCATCTATATCGGCCGGATGCGCCGGGCCAATGCGCTGGTTGACCGGTTGACTCGTGCGCCGGTGCCGGCGGCAGTGGCCAATCCTCCGGTCTCCTCGCCAGGCGGGACGAGCGGTCCCGCCTTGCTGGCCGAAGGAAAGGCTGGAACAGTCGCACAAGCGCCAGATCGTCACCGCGGCCTGGCAAAGCCTGGCGAGCTTTGGAAAGGCAAGCTCAAGGTCTGTGCGATCTACAGGGAAACACCGGGCGTCAAGACGTTTCGTCTGCGGGAGCCGGACGGTGGGGCCGTTCCATTCTCGTTTCTCCCCGGCCAATTCCTGACCTATGCCGCGGAAATTGATGGAAAGGTCGTCCGGCGCTCCTACACGATCGCGTCGTCCGCGGCCCAGACCGCCTATGTCGAAACCACCATCAAGCGCGAAGACGGCGGCGTGTTTTCCGAATACATGCACGACAAGGTGCGGGAAGGCGACCTTCTCGAGGTCCTGGCTCCCTCCGGCGCTTTCACCTTCACGGGTGAGGAAGCCGGCAATGTGGTTCTGATCGGGGGCGGTGTCGGGATTACGCCGCTGATGGCGGCGGTGCGGTATCTTTTCGATATCGCCTGGCCCGGACATATCCATCTGGTTTACGGCGCGCAGACGACCGAGCAATTCATCTTCCGGGATGAGCTGGAATATCTGCAGCGGAGAATGAACAATCTCCATGTATCCGCAACGATGGCGCGGGCGTCGGGTACGGCATGGATGGGAAGCGAAGGCCAGATCACGGCTGATTTCCTGAGAAGGGCGATCCCCGATCTGGCGAAGCTGCGCGTTCATCTCTGTGGTCCGCCGGGAATGATGGAGGCGCTCAGGAAGACGCTCGGCGAGCTTGGCGTTCCGCCGGCACAGATCAAGACCGAAGCCTTCGGGCCTGCGCGCGGAGCCGTTCCGCCTCCCGGCAGGACCGTCACGGTAGCGCGGGCGGCCGACGGGGAAGCTGGCCGCGAAGCTGCCGCTGCGATCGGCCCGGCGACGGCATCCGTTCGTTTCGCTCGATCAAACAAGGTTGCTCCGCTGCCTCCGGACAAGAGTGTTCTTGAGGTCGCGGAGAGTATCGATGTGCCGATCGATTATTCCTGCCGGGTGGGCATCTGTGGTGTCTGCAAGACGCATCTGCTCGAAGGCGACGTCACGATGGAAGTGCAGGATGCGTTGACCGACGACGACAAGGCGAAAGGCATCATCCTGGCGTGCCAGGCAAAGTCGATCGGAAACCTGGTTGTCGAGGCTTGAGATGGACGAAAGGAAACGCCTGATCGTCGACGCCGTTCTGGCGGGCCTGTTGCTGCTGGTGCCTGCGTTCCTGCTTCATTCGGACGGCAGGTTCGCCGGAAGTCTGGCGGGCTTTGCCCTTGGCTCTTGTGCCGCTGCATTGATGCTCCTGCTTCTCGTCTATCCGCTGGCGAAGTACAGCAAGATTGCGAACGCGGTCATCACGCGCCTTGCATCGATGCGTGCGTTGCTGAACTTTCACGCCTACGCAGGCATCGTCGCGGCATTGCTGGCGATGCTGCACACCGGACACAAGTTTGTCAGTCCGCTCGGTATCGCGTTGATGGCCAGCATGTTGATCGTGGTGGTCACCGGTTTCGTCGGCCGCTACTACCTGCCGCAGACTGCTGCCGAGATCCGCGAGCAGCGATCCCGTCTCGCCACATTGAGGTCCGCCTACGATCGCACGGCGCTGGTCCTGTCGGCAGTCGAGACAACGGCTTCCGATGCCCCGGCCGTGAACGTATCCGCTTTGCCGAAGGTGCCCTTGCTGCAACTCGTCGACGGCATTTCCGATCTGGAGTACGCGATTGGATCCCACGAGGCGGTCAAGAAGATCTTCATGCAATGGATCGGCCTTCACGTGGTTGCAGCCATCGTAATGTATGCGCTGCTGGCGCTCCACGTCGCGGCCGAGATCTATTACGGGCTTCGGTGGCTCGCGTGAGGATGCGAGCCTTCCTCTATGCCGCGCTTGCGACATTGGCCGTCACGGGTGTGGCAGCGGTGTCTGTTGGTCTGTATCGCGGTGGCTCTCCGGCCGTTTCAGGCTGGATGGGGGCCGTTGCCCCCGGGCCCCTTTCGGAGCGACATTCATTTCTGTCCAATGCGTGCGAGGCCTGTCATACGCCGACGAAAGGTGTGGAAGCCGCCACCTGCATTTCCTGTCATACGACCTCGGCCAAGCAACTGGGCCAGCAATCGACGGCTTTCCACGCCAGCAGCAAGACATGTCGCGGCTGTCATATCGAGCATCAGGGTGAAGTTCGCCCGACCAGGATGGACCATGCGTTCCTTCTGCAGGGCGGGGCGTTTCCACGAGCGCCGGGCACGTCTGTCAGCGGTGCCATAACCGATCAGATGGCCGGCGATCTCAGGGCCTTTTTAAAGTTGCCCAAATCCGAGGAGCCGGAAAAAGCGGATCTCGATTGCGCCGGCTGTCACAGCAACCGAGAGCCGCACCGTGGCCTGTTCGGCTCGCAATGCGCGGGCTGTCACGGGCTCGATTCCTGGCGGATCAGCGGATTCCTGCACCCGTCGCCGACGTCGAAGGAGTGCGCGCAATGTCATCAGGCGCCGCCGAGCCACTACATGGGTCACTTCATCATGATGGACCGGATGATCGCCGGGCAGGAACATGCGACGGTCAATCAATGTTTCCTGTGCCACAGGACGGACTCGTTTAATGACATCAAGGGCATCGGATGGTTCAAGCACCATTGATGAAGGCGCACCGCCTGACCGCTAGTCCGCTCGTGCTGTGCGCTTGCGTATGGCGAACGCGAGAGCCGCGACGCAAGCAGGGTCGAATTATTACAGTCAAATGACCTCCGCTCTTAGAAAATTTCATGGCCCTGTTCTTAAAAGCTTGATGCCGAACAAGAGCCGTGACGCAAGAAGCCGCATTGCTTACGGTGGGCGAGTCGTTTTTCCGTTGGCGGCATGCACAACCAGAGCTATATGTCGTGCTTTAACGGATTGGTTTCGAGAATGAGCGGGTTAAGCAGGCCGAGGCGCAGATGGTGGGGGTGGCTGATCGCTATTTCCTACCTGTTCGCCTCCATGACGCCGTCGCTTGCCGCTGTCGTTCCGCTCCACCTGCCGATGCAGCATGCGCACGAGCACATGGCCCAGCATGAGCATCAACCGGCAGACGACGAGCCGGCGGCCCACGCTCATGATGGGACCATGACCTGCGATTGCGACGATGATCAGGACTGGCCCCACGGTCGCCATGGCAATTGCTGTGGCTCCGCCCTGTGCTTCGCCGCGCTTTCTCCGCAGGCTCCTTCGCTCGTGCAGTTTGCCGCACATGCCTCTCGCTGCGAGGCACAGCCCGACCTGACGGGTGACGAAGGTGCGTTCGGCCGGCGTTATCGGCCGCCGATAGCCTGAGATAGCGCACGATTGATGAGTTGCTGCGACCCGTCACCGGGCGCGGAGACTCATATGTCATCGCTTCTCAGCGCACCTTCGTTTCTGCGCAATGCTGGCGGATCACGCCGGCGCGTCAGGTGCATGCGAAGCCTGGGACCAACCTTCCGCTCGCGAGGCGCATTGCGCCATGACCTCATCACACGACAAGCCGTCGGCTTTGGCGGCGACCGGCGCAACGGAGTTGTCGGACCGCGCGGTCCGTATCGCTCTTGTACAAAGTTACGATCGTCTCCGACATTATCTGCAGAGGCGTCTCGGCAGAGAGATAGAAGCAGAGGAAGTGCTGCAAGCGTTCGTGTTGCGGGCGCTGGAGCGCTCCGGCGATATTCGCGACCCGGACTCGGTGCGCGGCTGGCTCAGCCGGGTTCTGGCGACCACGATCGCCGATTTCCATCGCCAGTCGTCGAAGAGCAGGATCAGGGAGGTGCCGCTTCCGTACGAACTGAAAAATCGCCTGGCTGCAGAAAAGGAAACCGAACCGGCCGTCTCAAGTTGCGAATGTCTCCACGCTCATCTCTCCTCGTTGAAGATGGAGCATGCCGAAGTTATCAAAAGGGTCGACCTTGGAGGGGAATCGAGAGAGGTGGTCGCGGCGGAGATCGGCGTAACGGTCAACAACCTTACCGTTCGTCTTCATCGGGCCCGCCAAGCCTTGAAGGAGCGGCTTGAGCGGGTATGCGTCGTTTGTATGGAGGATAGTTTCTGGAGTTGCCAATGTGATGACGATCGCGGTCCAGGCCAGCCTTAGCGCACGCGATGGTCGGAACCCGCTCACGCCGCCCAGCACTGTCCTCCGCCGTCGACCCGCAGCACCTGACCCGAGACGAACGCGCCGAGCGGGCCGGCGAACACCTCGACAACTCTTGCGACTTCATCGACGGTGGCGATGCGGTCGAGCGTGCCGCCTTCGACCATCCGGTTTTGATCGACCGCGCGTGTGCCCATGAACCGTCCGGTGCGGGTGTCGCCGGGGGCGATGCAGTTCACGGTGATGTCGTAGGATCGGAGTTGGTCGGCGAGGCAGCGGGTGTAGTGCGTCATGCCGGCCTTGGCGACCGCATAGATCGAGCCGTTGGTGCGGCCCTTGAAGGCGGCGACCGAACCGATGGTGACGATACGGCCCTGACGCCGCGGCATCATTTCCTTCGCGACCGCCTGGCAGGTCAGGATGGTTGAGAGCAAATTCCGGTCGAGCACCGCGCGCACGTCCTCCTCACGGATGCCGACGGCATCGTTCGGATCAGGCTTGCCACCCCTGGCGGCGATGTCGCCGCCGGCATTGTGGACGAGAATGTCGATCGGCCCCAATTCTCTCGTCGTGGTCTCGACCACCCGCGCGATGTCGGCACCATTGGTAAGATCGCCCAACACGCGGATGGTGCGCACGCCGTGCGCCGCTGCCACCTGTTCGGCGACTGCCGTCAGCGTCGAGCCTTCGCCATATTCCGCCGGCCCATTTTCGCGCATGCCATGCATCGCCACGTCGGCGCCCATCGTCGCGAGCCGTTCGGCGAAAGCGCGGCCAAGCCCGCGGCCCGCGCCGGTTACCAGCGCAACTTTGCCCGTCAAGGCCGGTGCGTGTTGTGCCATGGTCTGTTCCCCTATGTGAAAGCGGCCGGTTTGGGCCGATGGCGAGCGCCTGCGTTGGTGGTCGCCGGACGATGTCGGTTCGTTCCGGGCCGGTCAAGCTTCCGCCAAGGCGCTTGATCCGCTGTCCGTCCACTCACAGATTGGCGGCAACCACAAAAACGCTCGAGGAGAAATTCGTGGCATATTCCAACACCGCGATTGGCGCTGCGATCGAAGCCGGCATGGTCTCGATCAACAGCTTTGGCCTCGCGCTGCCCGAAGTGCCGTTCGGCGGCGTCAAGGATTCCGGCTACGGCTCGGAGGGCGGCATCGAGCCGACGGACGGATATTTCAACACCAAGTTCATCACCCAGACCGGAGTGTGAACCAGACTGCGAAGCCAGCGCGGCCGGCTTCGCTCGTACGATGTAGCCCGACGCGCTGCTGGAGCGTCGGGCTAATTTTTTACGATCCATGCCAGAAGCAGGATGACGAGCACGATCAGTCCGGCGGACAAGCTCTTCCAGAACACGAGCGGATCGCGCTCATAGAGCGAGCGCCGTGACGCGACGGCTGGCTTCGCCCACATCGCGCCGTTCTCAAGCTCGTGCGAGAATTCGATGACATCGCCGTAGCGCTGCGCCGGATCGACGCTGAGCGCCTTGCCGATCACGGCGTCCAGCCAGGCCGGCAGGTCGGGGCGATAGCGGGAGAGGGAAGCGGGCTTGCCGAAGCGGGGCCGCGAGAACGGCTCGATCTCGCCATAGGGGTACGCGGCGGTGAACGTCCGATACACGGTGACGCCGAGCGCATAGAGATCGGAAAACTCGTCGCCGGTCCGCCCGCCGAACAGCTCAGGCGCCATGTAGCTCGCCGTCCCCGGAATATCCTCTGCCGGAAAATCCTCGAGCAGCGGCACGCGCGCCACGCCGAGGTCGACCAGCCGCAATCCGCCGCCCTTCAGCAGGATCACGTTATCCGGCTTGATGTCGCGGTGGATGATGCCGGCGCGATGCAGGGTCGCGACCGCACGCGCCAGCTTGGTCGCGATCCCGATGCCTTCGGCCAGCGAAAGCTGCGGCGAACGGTTGAGCCGCTGCTCCAGCGTCTCGCCTTCGTAGAGCGGCATCACCGAATAGAGGCGGGTCTGCCGCTCGGCCGGCAGTTCGATGATCTCGCCGATCCACAGGCTCCGCACGCGCGCCGCGACCCAGGCTTCGCGGACGAAGGCGAGGCGGTAGGAGCCCTCGCTGGCGACGCGCGGATGCGGAAATTTCAGCACGACCTCGCGGCCCTGCCGGTTGTCGATGGCCTTGAACAGCCGGCTGTAGCGGCCGTCCGACAGGATTTCGCCGAGCGTGAAATCGTCGATCACGTCGCCGGTTTCGGGCAGGTCGAGGATCGGAAGCGTTGCGATCGAATGGGTGAGCTCGTCGCGGTCGGCGGGCGGCAGGTCGACGACGTCGAGCACCAGGGCGGTCATGTTGTCCGTCGAGCCGGCATCCAGCGCCGCATCGACCAGTGCGCGCGCGGATTCCTCCGGCGAGGTGCGCTCGCTCAGGAGTAGCTGCAGGCGGTGATCGGCAAGCACGCCATGAACGCCGTCGCTGCAGATCAGGAGCCTGTCGTGCTGCCGCAGCCCGACGGTGGCATAGTCGAAGCGGGCAAAATCCTCGAAGCCGATGGCGCGGTTGAGCAGGTGCGCGAGATCGCCGCGTCCTGCGATGTGGTCCGTGGTCAGCCGCTCCAGCCGCCCCTCGCTCAGGCGATAGGCGCGGGTGTCGCCGATATGGATGACGTGGCACTGCCGCCGCGACAGGATGATCGACGAGAAGGCGCAGCTCATGCCGCTGAGCCGGGGATCGGTGCGGCCCTGGGTGTAGATCCAGCTATTGGCGGCTTCCAGCGCGCGCGATGCCCGGCGGCGCACACCGAGCGTCTCGGGAAGGGAATAATAGGCGTCGATGAAACAGCGGACCGCGAGCTCGGCGGCTTCGCGGCCGCCCTTGTGGCCGCCGACGCCGTCGGCGACGGCGGCGACGATGTCGCGATTGCCTGCGCCGGATTGGCCGAGGCAGGTGCCGACGTAATCCTCATTGGCGGAACGCTTGCCGGTCTCGCTGACGAAACCGATGCGAACCCCGAGATTACGTTGCGAACCGATCGTCACCCGCGCAGCCTCTGGTTAGCAGCGCGGATTGTCAGACCCGCGCTCCCGATGCGGCGCCCCAGGTGGTGCGCCAGCGCACCTTGACCATGGCAAGTCCGATGAAACCAAGCAACGCCAGCAGGCCGAAAAACAGAAAGCCCGCGCCGAAACCGCCGGTCATGCCCTTGGCAAGACCGAGCGTCTTGGCAAGGAAGAAGCCGCCGATGCCGCCGGCGCAGCCGACCATGCCGGTCATCAGGCCGATCTCCTGGCGGAAGCGGAGCGGGATGAGCTGGAACACGGCGCCATTGCCCATGCCGAGCGCGAGCACGCCGATCGAGAACAGCAGCACCGACATCCAGGCGATCTTCGGCATTTCGGTGAGCGCCCAGCCCGCGGGTGCCGGCGCAGCCGGCCCCTCCGGCATGAAGGCGATGACAAGATACGCCGCGACGACGACGCCGAAGAACATCGACAGCGAGCGGATGCCGCCGATGCGGTCGGCGATCAGGCCGCCGACGGGACGGAAGCCCGAACCGAAGGCGACGATCAGGGAGACGAGCAAGCCCGCCGCGACGCCGGAGACGTGATACTGCACGGTGAAGTACAGCGGCAGCGCATTGGCGAGGCCGACGAAGCCGCCGAAGGTGATGAAGTAGAAGAACATGAACCAGCGGCTGTCAGGATCGCGCAGCAGCGTGCCGTAGGCCTTCAGCGAAATCGGCTTCCGCTCGCCGGGCGCATCCTTCGCCGCGTAAATGTAATAGGCAAGGATCAGCACCATCGGAACAAGCAGCACGCCGAACACGGCCTGCCAGCCCCAATGTTCGGCGATCGACGGCGCGAACATGGTGTCGAGCACGACGCCCATGTTGCCGGCGCCGGCAATGCCCATCACCACGCCCTGATATTGCGGCGGATACCAGCGGCTCGCCTGCGGCAGCGCCACCGCGAATGAGGCGCCGCCGATGCCGAGTGCGAGGCCGAACAGCTCGATCGAGAGCTTGGTCGGAAGTCCGAAATAGCAAACCCAGGCGGTCGCGGCGATGACGACGAGTTGCGCGACGATTCCTGTTTTCTTGGCGCCGAACAGGTCGGCGAGAAGGCCCATCGGCACCCGCAGTAGTGCGCCGGCCAGAACCGGAATGGCGACGAGCGTAAACTTCTCGTCCACCGCAAGGTTCATGTCGCGCACGATGTAGACGATCAGCGGACCGAGCGCGACCCAAGCCATGAAGCTTATGTCGAAGTAGAGAAAGGCGGCGAGCAGCGTGGGCCAATGGCCGGCCTTCTTGAATTCAGCAAACTTCATCGAGCAGCCTCGAAGATCGGCGCGCGATGCCGCGCTGGAAGCGCGGCGATCTCGGCACACAGGAATTTAATGTTGGGAAACGAGTCGTCTCGTCGTTGAGGCGCACTCTCGCTCCAACGTCAGCAATTCGTGTGCCAGAAAAACCAGTGCGCCACTTCGCGAGCCTTTGCAGTAGTTTGCCGGATGCGGACAAGAGGCCGAGAATACCGTTGCTGCTCCGTTTGTCGGCAAAAGCAGCCATTCGAACGTGCAGATTGGTGTTTTATTATGCTGTGCCGCGCATGCGCGCCTGAAGGGCCGATTTCCTCTGCTGTGCCGGTCTCGCGGGCAGGTTGGCGCGCAATCGTGGTTAAGCATTGGTGCTGTGCACAACGGATAGCCCTCATGGCTGATTTTTTGGGCAGTCGTGCATGCGCAGGTGCAGCCATTTAACGATTCATCGGCCGAAGTTGGCTGCGGTGCCCGAAAAACTACGGATCCTGTGTTGGCACGTGTCTTGAATACCTGAGAGCACGATCGTCATAGCCGACGACTCTCTGCCCGCCGATGGGCGCTCCCAATCAATCAATATTTTTTGCTGATCGCCGATGCAGGGCTGCGTCGTCGAGCAGGGCCATCGGAACCCGGATCAGAGATCATGCTCAATAAAGTGAACAAGCAGAAGTTGGTGGTGATCGGCAACGGCATGGCCGGCATTCGCACGGTGGAAGTGCTGCTGGACCGCGCGCCCGATCTCTACGAGATCACCGTCTTCGGCTCCGAGCCTTACGGCAACTACAACCGCATTCTGCTGTCGCCCGTGCTTGCCGGCGAGAAGACCGTCAACGACATCATGCTCAACACCGAGCAGTGGTATGAGGATAACGGGATCACGCTGCGCAAGGGCGAGATGATCGAGATGATCGATCGGCGCACCTGCGAGGTCGTCACCGCGGATGGCGCGCGGGTCCCTTACGACCGCCTGCTGATCGCGACCGGCTCCAATCCGATCATGCTGCCGCTTCCGGGCAAGGATCTGCCCGGCGTCATCGGCTTCCGCGACATTCAGGACGTCGAGCGCATGGTGCAGGCGTCGACGAACTACAGGAATGCCGTCGTGATCGGCGGCGGCCTGCTCGGCCTCGAAGCCGCCAACGGTCTGATGAAGCGCGGCATGAACGTCACCGTCGTGCACCTGCTCGACACGCTGATGGAGCGCCAGCTCGATCAGGTCGCGGGTGGGTTGCTGCGCAAGTCGCTGGAAGAGCGCGGCATGGTGTTCAAGATGCCGGCGCAGACCGAGGCGATACTGGGCACGGATCGCGTGACCGGCGTGCGCTTTGCCGACGGCGAGGAGCTGCCCGCCGATCTCGTCGTGATGGCGGTCGGCATTCGCCCGAATTTCGAACTGGCGCGCAAGGCTGGCCTCTACTGCGAGCGCGGCATCGTGGTCTCCGACACCATGCAGACCTATGACGGCCGGATCTATGCGGTCGGCGAATGCGTGCAGCACCGCCGCCAGACCTACGGCCTCGTGGCCCCCTTGTTCGACCAGGCCAAGGTCTGCGCCAACCATCTCGCCATGAAGGGTTTTGCCACCTATGACGGTTCGGTCGTTTCGACCAAGCTGAAGGTAACCGGAATCGACCTGTTCTCCGCCGGCGACTTCGCCCCGGGCGCGGACAAGGAAGAGATCGTGATGCAGGACGCCTCCCGCGGCGTCTACAAGCGGATCATTCTGCGCGACAAGAAGATCGTCGGCGCCGTGCTCTATGGCGATACCATCGACGGCCCGTGGTATTTCCAGCATCTGCGCGACGGCACCGACGTCTCCCATATGCGCGAGCGGCTGGTGTTCGGCGCCGCCAATCTCGGCGATGGCGGCCATAGCGGCAAGAACTCGGTTGCCGCGATGAGCGACGAGACCGAAATCTGCGGGTGCAACGGCGTCTGCAAGGGTACGATCGTCAAGGCGATCAGCGAGAAGAAACTGTTCACGATCGACGACGTGCGTGCCCACACCAAGGCGTCGTCCTCGTGCGGCTCATGCACCGGCCTCGTCGAGCAGGTTCTCGCCTTCACGCTCGGCGGCGACTATTCGGCGGCGCCGAAGGTCAAGCCGATGTGCGCCTGCACCGATCACAGCCATGACGACGCCCGCCGCGTCATCATCGAGAACGGATTGAAGACCATTCCCGATGTCATGAAGTTCATGGACTGGAAGACAGCGAACGGCTGCCACTCCTGCCGGCCCGCGCTGAACTACTATCTGCTCGCGACCTGGCCCGGCGAATATCGCGACGATCAGCAGTCGCGCTACATCAACGAGCGCGTCCACGCCAATATCCAGAAGGACGGAACCTATTCGGTCGTGCCACGGATGTGGGGCGGCGTCACGACGCCGGACGAACTGCGCGCCATCGCCGACGTTGCGGACAAGTTCAACATTCCGACCGTCAAGGTGACGGGCGGGCAGCGCATCGACCTGCTCGGCGTCAAGAAGGAGGATCTGCCCGCGGTCTGGTCCGACCTCAACAAGGCCGGAATGGTCTCGGGCCACGCCTATGCCAAGGGATTGCGCACGGTAAAGACGTGCGTCGGCTCGGAATGGTGCCGCTTCGGCACCCAGGATTCGACCGGGCTCGGCGTCAAGCTCGAAAAGTTCATGTGGGGTTCGTGGACGCCGGCCAAGGTCAAGCTTGCGGTCTCCGGCTGTCCGCGCAATTGCGCGGAGGCGACCTGCAAGGATGTCGGCGTCGTCTGCGTCGATTCCGGCTACGAGATCCATTTCGCCGGCGCCGCGGGCCTTCACATCAAGGGCACCGAGTTCCTGACCAAGGTCGCGACCGAGGAAGAGACGCTCGAAATCATCGCCGCGCTGACGCAGCTTTATCGCGAGCAGGGCTGGTATCTGGAGCGCATGTACAAATGGTGCGATCGGGTCGGTCTCGATGCGATCCGCAAGCAGGTGGTCGACGACATCGCCAACCGCAAGGCGCTGTTCAGCCGCTTCGCCCATTCGCAGCAATTCTCGCAGAGCGATCCCTGGGCGGCGCGCGCCGAGCGCGGCGTCGATCGCAACGAATTCACCCCGCTGGCGGAGCTGGAACTGGCATGACCAAATGGATCGAAATCGGGACGCTGAACGATATTCCCGTTCTCGGCTCGCGGGTGGTGCGGACGGCCTCCGGAGACATCGCGGTGTTCCGGACCAGCGACGACGAGGTATTCGCACTGGACGATCGCTGCCCGCACAAGGGTGGGCCGTTGTCGCAAGGCATCGTCCATAACAAGCGCGTCACCTGTCCGCTGCACAATTTCGTCATCGAGCTCAAAAGCGGCACGGCGGTCGCGCCCGATGAGGGATGTACGCGGGCGCATCCGACCAAAGTGGAGAACGGCATCGTCTGGCTTAGCGTCCAGACCGCAGCGACAGTGCCTGCCGAGTGAGGGTGATCGCCCGTGCCTGTGAAGACAACCTGTCCGTATTGCGGCGTCGGCTGCGGCGTCATCGCTGACAGGGATGCGGCCGGCACGGTGACCGTCCGCGGCGACCAGCTTCATCCCGCCAATTTCGGAAAGCTGTGCGGAAAGGGCTCGGCGCTCGCCGAGACCGTTGGCCTCGAGGGACGCCTGCTCTCGCCTGTGATCAACGGGCAGGAAGCAGGCTGGGATGCGGCGCTCGGTTACGTCGCGGAGGGATTTAACAGAATCATCCGCGAGCATGGTCCTGACGCCGTCGCCTTCTACGTCTCCGGCCAGATCCTCACCGAGGACTATTACGTCATCAACAAGCTCGCCAAGGGTTTTATCGGCACCGCCAATATCGACACCAATTCCCGGCTATGCATGGCCTCGAGCGTGGCGGGTCACAAGCGCGCGTTCGGCAGCGACACCGTTCCGGGCTGCTATGAGGATCTCGAAACCGCCGATCTTCTCGTCCTGGTCGGCTCGAACGCGGCCTGGTGCCATCCGATTCTCTATCAGCGCATGATGGCCGCCAAGGCCAACAACCCGGCGTGCCGCGTCGTCGTCATCGACCCGCGGCGAACCGCGACATGCGACGGCGCCGACCTGCATCTGCCGCTTCGCTCGGGCAGCGATTCCGTGCTGTTCAACGGGCTGCTCGCGCATCTTGCATCGCAGGGCGCGATCGACCGCGCGTTCGTGGAGGGAAGCACCACCGGCGCCGAAGCGGCGCTTCGGAAGGTCGCCGGCCAGACCGTCGCGCAGATCGCCGACATCTGCGGCCTGTCCGAGGGCGCGGTGGCGCTGTTCTTCGACTGGTTCGCCAAAACCGAACGCGTCGTCACGCTCTACTCGCAGGGCGTCAACCAGTCGAGCAGCGGCGTCGACAAGGTCAATGCGATCATCAACTGCCATCTGTTGACCGGACGGATCGGGCGGCCCGGCATGGGCCCGTTCTCGCTGACCGGACAGCCCAACGCGATGGGCGGTCGGGAAGTCGGCGGGCTGGCCAATCAATTGGCCGCGCATATGGAGATCGAGAACCCGCAGCACCGCGATATCGTCAAACGCTTCTGGCAGTCGCCTGTCATCGCGGACAAACAGGGCCTCAAGGCCGTCGACATGTTCGACGCGATCGCCGATGGGCGCATCAAGGCCGTGTGGATCATGTCGACCAATCCGCTGGTCAGCCTGCCGGATGCCGATCGCGTGCGCCGCGCGCTCGACGCCTGCGAACTCGTCGTCGTCTCCGATTGCATGCGCCATACCGACACCACGCGCCATGCCCATGTATTGCTGCCGGCGCTGACCTGGGGCGAAAAGGACGGCACCGTCACCAATTCCGAGCGCCGCATCTCCCGGCAGCGCCGGTTCCTGCCGGCGCCGGGCGCGGCGCGGGCGGATTGGCAGGCCGTCTGCGACGTCGCGAAGCGCATGGGCTTTGCCGGATTTGACTATCCGAGCGCGGCTGCGATCTTCCGCGAGCACGCCGGGCTTTCCAGTTTCGAAAATGACGGAACGCGCGATTTCGATCTCTCGGCGCTGCAGACACTGGATGATCGCGCCTATGACGCGCTGACCCCGATCCAGTGGCCGGTGACGCGGGAATATCCGACCGGCACGCCGCGGATGTTCGAGACGCGCGCTTTCTTCACGCCTGACCGCAAGGCGCGTTTCGTGCCGGTGACGCCGCGCGCGGCGGCAAATGCGACCAGCCGTGACTATCCCCTGGTGCTCAATACCGGTCGGGTGCGCGATCAATGGCATACGATGACGCGGACCGGAAAATCGGCGCGGCTGCTTGCCCATATCTTCGAGCCCCACGCCGAATTCCATCCCGACGATGCCCGCATGGCCGGCGTCGAGAATGGCGCCCTGGCGCGGCTGACCAGCCCCTGGGGCGAGATGGTGGCGCGCGTCGTCGTCACCGCTGAGCAGCGGCGCGGCTGCGTGTTCGTGCCGATGCACTGGAATGGCGAATTTGCCGGCGACGGCCGGGTCAATGCGCTGGTCAATCCGGCGACCGATCCGATCTCCGGACAGCCTGAGTCCAAGCACACGCCGGTGAAGGCGGCAGCGTATTTGCCGAAATGGCATGCCTTCATCCTCAGCCGCCGGGAGATCGAACGTCCCGTCGCAGGCTATTGGGTCAGTGGCCTCTCCGGAACGTGCTGGCGCATGGAACTGGCCCTCGACGAACGGCAGCCGAGCTGGCGCGATTGGGCGCGGGCGCAGCTCCGCGTCGGACATGACGACATCGAATGGATCGCCTATCGCGATCCGAAGGCCGGCCGCTTCCGTTACGCCGCCGTTTGCGACGGCCGGCTGGAGGGCTGCGTGTTCATCGCCCCCGATCACAGACTGGTTTCGCGGTCATGGCTGACGGGACTGTTTGCGGAACCAGCCTTGTCACCGAATGCGCGGATGTCGCTGCTGACGGGGCAGCCGCTGGACGCCGGCCAGGACGTCGGGCCGATCGTTTGCTCGTGCTTCGGCATCGGGCAGCATCAGATCTCGGCTGAAATCCGCAAAGGGGCGGCGAGCGTCGAAGATATCGGCCGGTGCCTCAAGGCCGGCACCAATTGCGGCGCCTGCAAGCCGGAGATCGGAAAACTATTGCGCGGCGCAGCCGTGCGCGACCCGCATCCGGCATGATCGATATCCGATCGCATCAAGCGATGTTCGTCACCGCGATGCAGGCGCCTCATTGGACTTCGCGACAACCGAAAACATCACGGCAGCCACGATACCTGACAGCAGCGACGCGACGAGCACACCGAGCCGCACCTGCTTCAGCACGGTTTCGTCATCGAAGGCGAGGGTTCCGATGAACAGGCTCATGGTGAAGCCGATGCCGGTCAGGATGGCCATCGCATAAAGCTTTGCTGTCGTCGTGCCTTCCGGCATCGCCGCGAGACCCAGCCGGATTGCGATCATCGAAGCGGCGAAGACCCCGAGTTGCTTGCCGATGAAAAGTCCCGCGATGATGCCAAGCGGGATCGGTGCGGTCAGATTTGATAACGTCAGGCCGTGAAGAGACACGCCGGCATTGGCAAAAGCAAAGATCGGCACGATCGCGAAAATGACCCACGGCCGGAGCGCGTGTTCGGTATCCTCGAGCAGGCTGCGGCCGTCGTGCCGGGTCAGCGGCATCGCCAGCCCGACGGCGACGCCCGCGAGCGTCGCGTGCACGCCGGATTTAAGCACGCAAACCCAGGTGAACAGGCCGGCGATCAGATAGAACGATGGCCGGCGCACATCCAATAGGTTCAGGATTGCGAGCGCGGCGACGCCCAGTCCACCGAGCGCCAGCGCCAGAATCGAAAGATTGGCGGTATAGAAGATCGCGATGACCACGATGGCCATCAGGTCGTCGATGATCGCCAGCGCCAATAGAAACGCCTTCAGCGATGCCGGCACCTTGCGCCCCAGCATGGCGCAAACGCCGAGCGCAAAAGCGATGTCGGTGGCCGCAGGTATCGCCCAGCCGCGCAGCGCCTGGGTGTCGCCCCAGTTCACGGCGGCAAAGATCGCGGCCGGCGTGACAAAGCCGCCGAACGCGGCGATCACAGGCAGTGCCGCCTGCTTGGCGCTCGCCAGCGCGCCCTCCATCACCTCGCGCTTGATTTCGAGGCCGACCAACAGAAAGAACACCGCCATCAAGCCGTCATTGATCCAGTGATCGAGCGTCTTGCTCAGCCCGATCGACCCGATCCGGACCTCGCCGGTCATCCGGAGCAGCGCCTCGTAGTCCGCTCCGAACCGCGAGTTGGCGACGGCGAGCGCCGCCACGGCCGCCAGGCCGAGAACCGCGCCGCCATAGAGACCCGTATTGTCCGAAACCTCTGATGCCGGAACCTTGGCGGTCATCGGCCGGTCTTGCCACTCGCCTCGATGGCGATCGACAGCGCGAGTTTGGTTTCCGCGACGATGTCTTCGACCAGCTCTTCCACGCTGACATGGGCCGCCTGGCCGGTGAGCAATCCCTGTTCGGCAAGCATGACCACCCCGTGCAGCGAGGCCCAGATCTTCAGGGCGCTACGCTCGCGCAGCAGGCCGACGGCAGGCGCCTCCAGCGCCTCCACCAGCAATTCGAATGTCTCCATCGCCGCGCTGTGCAGCTCGCTGCCCTTCGGCGCGCAGGCCATGGTCCGCGATGCGAACATCAGGCGATAGATGCCGTTGCGACGCAGGCCGAAATCGAGCGTAAGCTGCGCTAAGCGTGACAATTTCGACTGTTGCAACGGCTTTTCGATCGCCGTGCGCATCATGGCGCTGAACTGGCGGAAAGCTTCGGCCGTGACGGCCATCAGCAGCGTTTCGCGATCGGCAAAATGCTTGTAGGGGGCCGGCTGCGAGACGCCGAGTTTCTTGGCAAGGGCGCTGATGCTGATCGCTTCGGGGCCGCCGAGCTCGACCTCGTGCAAGGCGGCCTGAACCAGGGCATCACGGAGATCCCCATGGTGATAGGCGTTCAGCGCTTTGCGTGCAGGTCGAGGCGGCATTCGGTTTTATGCTCTATAACTTTTGTCTTGACAGCACAACGCCGACACGAATGTAATACGATATAACTTCGCGGTGCGCCGGCGGGTCCGTGCGGTCGCGCCGAAGAACAAGGCGGCGCGAGACGGGCGCACCATGACAGGGGAAACGCTGCGATGGCTGGAAAGCTGAAGATCCGCGTCGACCAGGACAAATGCCAGGGACACGCGCGCTGCAAATCACTGGCGCCCGAACTGTTCGACCTCGACGAATTCGGTAACGCGCACGAAGTCGGCGACGGCACCGTGCCCGAGGGTCTCGAAGACAAGGCCTACCTCGCCCAGAGTAACTGTCCGGAAATAGCCATCGAGGTGACCGAAGAGTAGCCGGTCGCGATCCTTCATCCATCACGATCTGAACGAACCAAGCAGAGGAATTGCTCCGATGTCCGATTCCGCCAGCATCATGCCCGAACATCCACCGGTCACCGACTGGGTCAACGATTTCGACCACACCGACCCGAAATGGACCGAAAACCCGTTTCCGATCTGGGAAGAGTTGCGCGCGGCGTCGCCCGTCGTGCATACCGGGCGGTTCCTCGGCTGTTACATGCCGACCACTTACGAGGCGGTGAAGGAAATCGCCTACGACACCGAGCATTTTTCGTCGCGGCGCGTCATCGTGCGCGATGTGCGGCCGGATATCACCGCGCGGGCGCCGCCGATCACCTCCGACCCGCCGGAGCACAAGCCGGCCAAGCAATTGCTGCTGCCGCCGTTCACGCCGGATGCGATGAAGAAGCTCGAGCCGCGGGTGCGCGCGATCTGCAACGAACTGATCGACGAGTTCATCGCCGACGGCAAATGCGATGCCGCCGCGCGCTACACCAAGCACATACCGGTGCGCGCCATCGCGCATATGCTCGGGATTCCGGAAAAGGACGGTGACCTCTTCATCAAGTGGATTCACGGTATCCTCGAGCTCGGCATCAAGGACGACAATGCGCTGATGGAGGCGGTGCGGGAGATGACGGGCTATTTCGCCGCGCACATCGAGCAGCGCAAGAAGAATCCGACCGACGATCTGATCACAACCCTGATGAAGGCAAGGGACAAGGAAGGCAATCCGCTGGCGGACGAACACGTACTTGGTTCGCTGCGGCTGCTACTGATCGCCGGCATCGACACCACGTGGAGCGCGATCGGTTCCTCGCTCTGGCATCTGGCGAGGACGCCGGCTGACCGCGAGCGCCTGGTCAAGGAGCCGGAACTGATGCCGCTCGCGGTCGAAGAGTTGCTGCGTGCCTATTCGCCGGTGACGATGGCGCGCGAGGTGATGAAGGAGACGACCGTCAGCGGCTGCCCGGTCAAGCCCGGCAACATGGTGCTGCTGTCATTCCCGGCGGCGAACCGCGATCCCTCGATGTTCCCCGACGCCGACAAGGTGGTGATCGATCGCAAGGAAAACCGCCACGCCGCGTTTGGCCTCGGCATCCACCGCTGCGTCGGCTCCAACCTCGCGCGCATGGAAATGACCGTGGCGATCGAGGAATGGCTGAAGCGGATTCCGGATTTCAGGCTCGACCCTGCCGGCAAGGTGACGTGGTCGGAGGGCACCGTTCGCGGCCCGCGCCAGTTGCCGCTGCTGTTCGGCAAGACGAACTGACTGCTTTAAGGAAGCGGGAGAGTCGATCCTATCGGCCCTCCCTTGCATTCCAGCCTTACTTGACCTCGATCTTCGCGTCGCTGGCGACCTTCTTCCAGGCCTCGATGTCCCGCGCGTTGATGTCGCGCTGCTGGTCCCCGGCGATGAATTCCGCCGAGATGCCAAGCGCCAGCAGCTTTTCGGCAATGTCCGCCTCGGTCAGCGCTTCCTTCAATGCGTCGGCGATCTTTTGCGCGACGGGAGCGGGGACACCGGCCGGCGCGTACATCACCCAGGAAAGGCTCCGTTCGAAATCGACGCCTTGATCCTTGTAGCTCGCAACATCAGGCAGGCTCGGCGAACGTCCGCCGCATACCGCGAGCGCCTTCAGCTTTCCGTCTTTTACCAGCGGCGTTCCGGTCGCCATGTCGACCAGCCCGACGGAGATATGTCCGCCCATGAGATCGTTGGCGAGCTTGGCTGCGCCGCTGAACGGGACGTGCTGCAGACGGATGCCTGCCTTCTGGGAGAGGATTTCGCCGCAGAAATGTCCGGTCGAGCCGACGCCCCAGCTCCCATACTGGATCGGCTCGCCTTTCTTCGAGAGCTCGGTCAGGCCGCGCAGATCGCTGGCGGGAAAATCCTTGGTCGCAATCAGCAGGATGGATGACGTTCCGATACGGCCGATGGTGGTGAAGTCTTTGAGCGGATCATAGGGCAGGGTCGGATAGACCGCGGGCGCCAGCACGTGGGTCGTCATGCCGCCGATGGTGATGGTGTAACCGTCGGGCGGAGAAGTTGCCGCCTGCTGCGCGCCGATGGTGCCGGCGGCGCCGGTGCGGTTTTCGACGTAGATGGTTTGTCCGAGGCGCTTGCCCATCCGGTCGGCCAGGAGGCGGCCGAGCACATCGCCGCCGCCACCGGCCCCGAACGGGAGCAGCATCTTGATCTTCTTCGAGGGATAGTCGGCCGCGTCCTCCGCGTGGACCGAAACGGCCATTGACGACAGCGCAAGCAGCGAAAGCACTATGGCACGCAACTTCATTTACTCACTCCCTGGGTTTCCCGTTTGTTTTTTGTTTAGTCGTTTGGATCGGCGGCGCCGTCAGGGCGCGCGGGGTTTGGCGCCTGAGTGCCGGAGAATGAATCGCGTCGGCAGGTAAACCGGCCGTATCTTCTTGGCCGCTTCGCTGCCGCGAATGCGGTCGAGCAGGAGGCTGGCCGCAAGCCGGCCCATCTGGTCGAGGTCCCAGGTCAGCGCCGATATCCCCGGCGTTGCATGCCGCGCCAGGTCGGTGTCGCCGATGCACACCAGCGACACGTCGTCGGGATAGCGCAGGCCGCTGCTGGAAAGCGCGTCCATCACGCCGGCCAGCATGTGGGTGCCCAGCGTGATGATCGCGGTCGGCCGGTTGGGGCCCCGCAGCAACTGGCAGACATCGCTGAAGGCGATGCCGGAGCCTTGCATCTGTGGCCGGACCAGATCGGGATCGACCTCGAGCTTCGCTTCGGTATGGGCCTGGCGATAACCGGCGAGGCGTTCCGAGCTCGGCAGCAGCGCCGCACGCCCGGTGAGCAGCGCGATGCGGCGGTGGCCGAGGCCGATGAGATAGCGCGTGATCTCGAGGCCGCCGCCGCGATGGTCAGCGCGCACCGAGGGAACGCCAGATACTTCGCGGTCGATGGCGACGCAGGGCAGGTCGAGGTTTGCCAGCGCGCCGGTAAAATCCTTGTGCGCGTTGTCGCCGGCAAACAGCAGCAATCCGTCCATGCGCCGCCGTCGCACCGCTGATATGAACGCCGTCTCGCGGTCTTCCTCGTGCCGGGTCGCCGCGAGCATCAGCACGTAGCCGGCGCGCTGAAACTCCTCTTCCGCACCGTTGATCATCTCGCTGTAGAGCGGGTTCGACAGATCGGAGACCATGCAGCCGATCGTCTTGCTCTCGCGCGAGCGCAGCGCCTGCGCCGCCGAATGCGGCTCGAAGCGCAGGCGATTCACCGCGCGCATGATCTTCGCCTGCAATTCCGGGCTGATATGCGGCTCGCCGTTCATGACCCGGCTGACACTGCTGACCGATACGCCGGCCTGGGCGGCGACGTCGCGAATGGTGGCGCGCGCGGGCTGCGCTCGGCGCATGGCAGGGCTCCCGGTCAAAAAAACTGCGGCAGCCTAGCTCAATCTGGAAACGATATACAAGAAGTTCTGGCCGTAAATATGTAGCTTGTTCAGGACGATTGGATAAAGTATGGAAACGTTTCCAGAAAATCGGAAGCGGTCGGCGAACCGTTGCTTCCGCTCGATAACAAGACGGCCGAATGGTCGCAGGCGGGGAGGCAAGCCATGACGCGGCGTGTCGAACGAAAGGTCGCCCTTGTGACCGGCGCGGCCAACGGCATCGGGCGCAGCGCGGCCGTGGTGCTGGCGCGCGAAGGCGCGAAAATCGTCGCAACCGATCTACAGGACGAGAAGGGCGAGCACCTGCTGCGCGAATTGCGCGCCATGGGGTGCGAGGCCGAATACTGCCACCACGACGTGACGCGCGAGGAGGACTGGCAGTCGGTCGTCGCTAAGGCCCGCGCCCGCTTTGGCCGGCTGGATGTTCTCGTCAACAATGCCGGGATCGGCCTGTCGGGCTCGGTCGTCGATATGCCCTTTGCCGACTGGAAGCGGCAGGTCGCCGTCAATCTCGACGGCGTTTTCCTCGGCGTGAAATATTCGCTGCCGCTGATGCGGGAAGGCGGGGGTGGCAGCATCATCAATGTTTCCTCGATCGCGGGCATCAAGGCTTCGCCGAACGTCTCGGGCTATTGTGCGACCAAGGGCGGCGTCCGGCTGTTCACGAAATCGGTGGCGCTGGAATGCGCGGCCGCCAAAGACGGCGTGCGCGTCAACTCGCTGCACCCCGGCATCACCGAAACCGCGATCTGGGACACGCTGATCGGCACCGTCGAGGACGGCTCGAACGGCGGACGGGAGCGCGGACCGACGCTGGACAAGCTTACCGAACGCGCCGTCCCGCTCGGCTACAAGGCCGCGCCGGAAGATATCGCCAACGGCATTCTGTGGCTTGCCAGCGACGAAAGCCGTTACGTCACCGGCACCGAGCTCGTGATCGACGGCGGCAGGTCGATCGGTTGAACGGCGGTCAAGAAGAACAACAGCCGGAGTGCCGCCGGCAAGCAGACGGGAGGTCGTAATGAGTCGTATTTTTGGTGCAGTCTGCCAGAACGGCTATATCGTGCGGGATATCCGCGCCGCCATGGATCACTGGGTCAATGTGATGGGCGTCGGGCCCTGGTATTACATCGACAGGGTCAAGACCGATTACTTCCGCCACCGCGGGCAGGACTCCGCCGTCGAGATGAGCATTGCGCTGGCCAATTCCGGCGACCTGCAGATCGAGCTGATCCAGCAGCGCAACGACGCGCCCTCGATGTACAAGGAGTTTCTCGACTCGGGGCGCGAAGGCCTGCAGCACATGTCGTACTGGACCCGTGATTATCAGGCCCTCTACGACCGGGCGTTGTCGCTCGGCTACAAGGTGGGCCATGAGGGACAGATCGGCGGCGAGAAGGGCCGCTTCGCCTATTTCGACACCGAGGCGCATCCCGGCACGGTGGTGGAGATTTCGGACATCAGCGGCAGCAAGGGAAGCTTCTTCGAGCATATCCGCAAAGTCGCCGCCGGTTGGGACGGCTCCGGTCCGATCCGCGAAGTCGGCGGCCGCTGAAACAGCAACGTTAAGGAATACGCAGATGGCAAGACTTCCCCTGATCGACCCGGCGGCAACCAGCGGCGATGTCCGTGCGTCCTTTGACAGGATGCCGGTGGTCCTGAACATTTTCCGGATGATGGCGCATGCCGAGGCCAATTTCATTCCGGCGATGCGGTTCGCCAACTCGATCCTGCACCGCCAGAAGCTCAGCCACGTCAATCGCGAACTGCTGATCCTGCAGGTCGCGCAGTGGGAGCATGGCGAGTATGAGTGGCGGCAGCATGTGCCGATCGCGCTCGGCGTCGGCGTCACGCAGCGGAAGATTGATTGCATCGAACAGGGCAGATACGCGGATGCCGCGTTCAATGCCGCCGAAAAGGCGCTGCTGGCATTCGGCCGGGAGGTCATCGAGAATGTGCGGGTTTCCGCGCCGGTCTTTGCTGCGATGCGCCAGCATTTCAGCGAGCAGGAGATCGTCGAATCGATCCTCGCGATCGGCTTCTACATGATGATGGCCCGCCTGACGGAGGCGACCGAGGTCGACCTCGACCCTGCCGCGGGAATGACCGTCTTCGAGGGCGGCAAGAAGCGATCGGGCTGACGTCCGCATTGACCACGCGGCCGGTTGTGGCGATCATCTCGCGGTCCCCAGCAACAATCGTGTGGAGTGAAAGGCAATGACGGGTGAGCCGGGAACGGGCGGACCGCGACCATTGCGGGAAATCGCCAGCTATCACGCCCATATTTATTATGACCCGGCAACGACCCGGGCCGATGCCGAGCAGTTGCGCACCTGGATCGGCGAACGCTTCTCGGTGACCCTCGGACGCTGGCACGACGTCAAGGTCGGCCCGCACGACCAGGCGATGTACCAGGTGGCCTTTGCCCGCGAAATATTCGCCGAGCTGGTGCCCTGGTTGATGCTCAACCATGGAAAATTGAGTGTTCTGGTTCACCCGAACACGACCAACCCGCGCCGGGACCATCTGGCCGACCCGATCTGGATCGGGCCGGCGCTGGCGGTCCATGGTGACAAATTGCCAGAGGATGCCGAGATGGAGCAGGCGCCTGTGCCCAATACCAATCCGATCCTGCGGCCCTGATAAATTCTTTCGCTGTGCGGAACGACAGCCGAGAAAAAAGTTGAAGGGGGCACCCGCGATGGTCGCTTCCGCTTGTCTCGATTATGCCTTACTTTGGTTTGCATTATGGTGGGGTTATTCGGCGTATTCCGGGAATCAGACGTGATTCCAACGTGCCGAACCGGGGACGAATGAGTAGGGCGAAGACCAGCGCAGCCGGGCCTAGTTCGAGCCGCGGTAGCCGATTGCTCCGCGAGGCGGCGTTCGGCACCGCAGCCCTCGCCATTGCCGTGGGGCTCGCTGTCTGGGCGACTGATTTCGATCTGGCCGCCTGGATCAATCCTGCATCTGCGAACGTCACCAGCGGGCCCTCGTTCGAGGAGCGCTTCGGGCCGAGCTCGGTGCGCCGTTCGCTGGCCATCAGCTATCCCTCGCGTCCCGTCGCCCGCTCGCAACGCTCGGACTTCGAGGCGGAATTCGGGCACATCGAAAGCCAGCTCGGCTGGCAGTTGCGCGAGGCGCAGGACGTGGCGCCCGCGTCGCCGGCCCCGACCGTCGAAGCGGCCATCCCGCTGCCGCGGTCGCGTCCGGTCCTGGCCAATCTTCAGGCGATGCGGATTGATCCGCCGACCGTCTCATCCGACAACCGCAGCATGTTCGAGAAGCTGGCCGATCTCGTGCCGATGAAGTTCTCGCTGGCGTCGCTGACGCCGGGCGACGGGCTGCTCGGCGAGCGGCAGGATCTGTCGACGCTTGGCTATGACGGCCAGACTGCGGTCTACGATATTTCGGCGCGCACCGTGTACCTGCCCAACGGCACCAGGCTCGAGGCTCATTCCGGCCTCGGCACCCTGATGGACAATCCGGCCCATGTCGACCAGCGCATGGTCGGCGCGACGCCGCCGAACGTCTATGATCTGAAGCCGCGCGAAAGGCTGTTCCATGGCGTTGCCGCATTGCGCATGACGCCGGTGGGTGACAACGAAATGCACGGCCGCAACGGCCTGCTCGTGCACAGCTACCTGCTCGGGCCCAACGGCGATTCCAACGGCTGCGTCTCGATCAAGGATTACGAAAGGTTTCTGGCTGCCTATCGAAACGGCGAGTTCAGGCGGCTCGTCGTCGTGCCGAGCCTGCGCGAAGGCCTCACCGCGTCGCGGCGCTCACCTTCTCCGTCATGACCGCTGTCGCGGGCGACGTCGCCGATTGCGACACGCCGCTGCGTGCGGTTTTCCAGATCAACCTGAACGGCAAGTCGGTGTCGATCACGACCGTCGGCCAGGCCTATCGCTTCATCACCAGTCTCAGCTCGATCGAATGGATCGAATTCCGCGCACTGCACGCTGATGCCGTTTGCGCGCTGCAGCGGGCCGCCGGCAACGCCATGCTGAGCGTGCAGGCGACCGACGCGCTGCGCGCGCTGTTTATCCGCGCCAAACTGTTGTGAGCCCGCATGCCTGAAAGCCAAACTGAAATTGAAGACGATCGCCTGATCCGCGAGTTATTGCAGAACTGGGCGATCTGGCGCGACGCCGGTGACTGGGAGCGCTTTCGTACCGTCTGGCATCCGGACGGCCGCATGATGGCGACCTGGACGCAGGGCACCGGCGACGAGTTCATCGAGATCAGCAAAAAGGCCTGGGCCAAGGGTGTCAGCATCCTGCATTTCCTCGGCGGCATCTCGGTCGACCTGGCGGGCAACCGCGCGATCTCGCAGACCAAGATGACGATCTCGCAGCGCGCCGAGGTCGAGGGCGTGCTGTGCGACGTGCTCTGCACCGGGCGGTTCTACGATTTCCTCGAAAAGCGCGCGGGACGCTGGGGTATCGTGCTGCGCCAGCCGATCTACGAGAAGGATCGCATGGACCCGGTCACGCCCGGCGCGGTGCCCCATCTCGACAGGGCGCTGCTCGAGCAGTTTCCGCCGGGCTACCGGCACCTCGCTTACTTGCAGACCCGGATCGGTTACACCGTCAAGCGCGACATGCCGGGCCTGAAGGGGCCCGAAGTCGAGGCACTCTATGCGCGGGGCGCGGCGTGGCTGAAAGGTAATTCGATATAGGTGGACGATTTCGGGACCCAGCGCATCCTGGCCCGTACACAAATCTCGAAAACAACCCCATGCACAGTAGAATGGCGCGGGTGTGCAAGGCTCCTGTACCGGCACGAATTTGACTTGGATCAAGGAACACGCCCCGGCCTGGGATCAGTATGAAGTTTCACCTAGGGCAGGGGACGCGCATGGCAAGTCGCCTGGAGTTGAGTTGGCGGGCGGCACTTTGCAGACAGCTCGCACGGCGCGAACCACAGAGCAAAGTCTATTGGCTGGCCGAGGCCGAGGACTGGACGCGTCTCTCCCGTGCGCCGATCCATTTGGCACGAGCCGGCGATCAGGATCCGTTCGAACAGTTTCTCGGCCTGATAGATAAGTCACCCGAACCTAGCTTATCTCCTTGCGAACGGTTGCTGCCGCATCGCACATCGCCTTGAGCTTTCCGAAGGCGACATGGCGCGGCATGTATTTCATGCCGCAGTCGGGCGCGACGACGAGCCGCTCGGCGGCAACGTGCTTCAAGCCGTTGCGAATCCGACTTGCCACGATCTCCGCCGGTTCGATCTCGGGGTTGCCGAGGTCGAGCACGCCGAGCATGATCTTTTTCGACGACAGGTCCTTGAGCACCCCGAGATCGAGTTTTGGCTGCGCCGCCTCGATCGAGATCTGCTCGGCCCTGGTATCGGCGAGCTCGGCGAGAAAGGAGTAGCCGGCCGGCTTGGTCGAGCCGGGGACGACAGCCGCATAGCCGAAGCACAAATGCACCACCGTCGGCACCGTGATGCCTTCGAGCGCGCGGTTGATCGCCTTCACCGCATAGCGCCGGGCCACGTCGGGGTTGTTGCGCACCCAGGGTTCATCGAGCTGGATCACGTCGGCACCGGCCTTCTGCAGGTCCCGCGCCTCGGCGTTGACGGCTTCGGCGAACGCCATCGCCAGCTCCTCGTCGTCCTTGTAAAACTCGTTCTTGGCCTGCTGGCTCATCGTGAACGGACCGGGCAGGGTGATCTTGGCCGCGCGATCGGTATTCTGGCGCAGGAATTCCATATCGTGCAGTTCGACCGGGCCGCGGCGTTTCACCGCGCCGACGACGCGCGGCACCGGCGTCGCGAGTCCGCTGCGCGAGGTGATCATCGCCGGGTTTTCGTCGTCGACGCCTTCCAGCGCGGTGGCAAAGCGGTTGGAATAGCTTTCGCGGCGGATTTCGCCGTCGGTCACGATGTCGATCCCGGCACGCTCCATGTCCCTGATCGCGACGATGGTAGCGTCGTCCTGCGCCTCCTCCAGGTGCTCGGCCGGCAGCCGCCACATCGCATGCATGCGCGTGCGCGGCACCACCTTCGACAGCATGGCGCGATCGACCAGCCATTCCGGCTGCGGATAGCTGCCGACGACGGTGGTCGGCAGCAGGTGCTTTGGCAGGTTCATGGTCGTCTCCGTGCTCTTGTTATTTTGTTTCCATAGCGTTTTCGAGCGAAGTGGGTTTCCGGTTCGCGTGAAGAAAACGCGTCAAAAGAGAATTCTCAGGCGGCGCGCGTCGCGGCAACTGCTGCTTCATCCTTGACCGGATTTCGCAGCACGCCGATGCCGGAAATCTCGACCTCGACCACATCGCCGTCCTTCATCCACAGCGGCGGGGTGCGATAGGCGCCGACGCCGCCGGTGGTGCCGGTGACGATGACATCGCCGGGGACGAGTTCGGTGAATGTCGAGCAATAGGCGATCAGGGCAGCGACGTCGAATACGAGGTCCGAGATCGGCGCCGCCTGTACCTCGACGCCGTTGAGCCGGGTCGCAATCGTCTGCTTGCTGATATCTGGAAGTTCGTCGGTCGTGACCATCCACGGCCCGAACCCGCCGGTGCCGACAAAGTTCTTGCCGGGCGCGAATTGCGAGGTGTGGCGCTGCCAGTCGCGGATGCTGCCGTCATTGTAGCAGGCGTAGCCGGCGACATGCGCCAGCGCGGCTTCGCGGGAGATGCGGCGGCCGGCCTTGCCGATGATGACGGCCATCTCGCCCTCATAATCGAATCGCTCGGACTCCAGCGGCCGGATCATCGGCTGGCCGCCGCCGACCTGGCTGTTGGCAAAGCGGGTGAAGATCATCGGATGCGGCGGGGTAGGGTGGCCGCTCTCGGCGAGATGCGTGGCGTAGTTGACGCCGATGCAGAAGATCTTGTCCGGATCGGGCACGGTCGGCAGCAACTCGATTTCGGCCAGCGCGTAGTCGGGACGCTCGTCCTGCATCGCCTTCAGCGTATCCAGCGATCCGTTCGTGAGCAGCGACTTCAGGGTCGGGTACTGCTTCAGCCGCTTGCCGGCGTCGATGATGCCTGTGTTCGTCACCAGGCCATAGGTTGTCGTCGGGCCTGCCTTGAAACTCGCGATCTTCATTGTCGTGCACTTTCTTCGATGGAGGAAACAAAGGGTTCGATAGGGCGCACGACCTCGCCGGAGCGGATCGGAACGCAATCGGGCGGAAAGTCCTGGCGGAATCGCGCGCCTGCCTTTTCGGCGCGGTCGATAAAGCCGTCGAGATGATCCATCGCGCCGCTTGGAAGGTCGTGCAGGACCATCAGGCTCCATGGCTGCGACCGGCATTGCGCCAGCGCCCGGTCGGCCCAGCCATCCGGATCGTCCCAGTCGCGCGGGATCGCATTCCAGAGCACGCAGCTATGCCTGTTGCGGGTGAGATAATCGACGACGGACGGCTTCAACAGCCGTTCGTCGAGGTTGCCGCCGCCGCCGAACGGCCGGAACCAGCGATCGGCGTGGGCGAGTTCGCCGATCGCCGCCTGCGTCCGTCCGATCTCGTTCTCTGCAGCATCGGGATCGCATTGCTGCCCGAGCGGCACCGAGTGGGTAAAGGTGTGATTGCCGATCCAGTGGCCTTCGTCGTGGGCGCGCTTCGCCAGCCGGCGGCGTTCGGTATCGCCGAGCTTTTCGCCGATCACGAAAAACGTGGTCCTGATGCCGCGTTCGCGCAGGATGTCGAGCACGCGCGGCGTCACGCCGGGCTCGGGACCGTTGTCGAATGTCAGCGTCAGGTCGAACACGCAGCCCTCCTCTAGGTCGCCGGCTGGATGGCGCCGGCGGTGATCTCGTCGGCGGCGCGCTGGCCGGCGCGCGACCCCGTCTGCCAGATCGCGGCCTTGCGCTCGATCCACTTGATCGCGGCGTTGAAGGCGATCGCCATCGCCAGCACCAGCAGCACGCCGGCGAACACGTGCGGGCTGTCCAGAATGGTGCGGTAGCGCGAAATCAGATAGCCGATGCCGGCGGACGAAATCAGCATTTCCGAGACGACGACGCCGACGATGACGAGCGCGCCGCCGACGCGCAGCCCCGACAGCACGGTCGGGATCGCGGCCGGGATGATGACGCGCACCAGCCGCTGGCTCAGCGTCGCGCCCATGCTGCGGGCGGCGAGCAGCAGCTGCGGATCGATGGTCTGGATGCCCGCGGCGGTCGCCAGCATCGTCGGCAGGAAGCCGTAGATCGAAGCGAACGCGATCTTGGATTCCGAGCCGATGCCGAGCCAGACGGTGAACACCGGATAGAGAATGACCAGCGGCACCGCATAGAGGCTCGAGACCATCGGCATGATCAGGATGCGCGGCCGCGGCAGGCTGCCGACGATGGCCCCGAGCAGGATGCCGCCGCCGCAGGCGAAGGCCATCGAGATCGCGACCTCGTAGAGCGTGACGGCAAGGGCGTGGCCGTATTCGCCGGCCTCGTTCCAGCCGGCCGCGAGCGTCGACGACAGCGACGGCAGGAACAGTTCGGGAATGAAGCCGGCGCGCGGCAGCACTTCCCACAGCACGATCAGGCCGATCACGATCAATCTGCGAAGCGTTGCTGCGCTCATGGTTGCCTCACGCGCTTTTTCGGATATGCCGCCAGATGCGGTCGCGCAGGGTGCCGAAGGCGTCGCCGCTCAGCATCTCATAGGTGCGCGGCCGCGGCAGCGAGACCTGCAGGTGGTCGACGATGCGGCCGGGCCGCGGCGACATCACGATCACCTCGTCGGCGAGATAAACCGCTTCGGTCAGGCTGTGGGTGACGAACACCACGGTCTTGCCGGTTGCGGCCCAGATGCGCAGCAATTCATCGCCCATGGTCATGCGGGTCTGTTCGTCCAGCGCGGCGAACGGCTCGTCCATCAAGAGCACCGGCGGGTCCTGCACCAGCCCGCGCGCGATCGAGACGCGCTGCTTCATGCCGCCGGACAGTTCATGCGGATGGCGCTTGCCGAAGCCATCGAGGCCGACGAGTTTCAGCGCGTCCTGCGCCCGGGCGCGGCGATCGCTCTTGGTGACACCGCGCAGCGCCAGCGGAAACTCGACATTCTCTTCCGCCGTCAGCCAGGGAAACAGGCTGGCTTCCTGGAACACCACGCCCACTCTATTCGGATCGGGCTCGGGGATCGGCGCGCCGCTGATGGTGATGGTGCCCGAGGTCTGCTGGCGCAGGCCGGCCATCATCATCAGCAGCGTGGACTTGCCGCAGCCGCTCGGGCCGACCAGCACGACGAAGCGGCCGGGTTTGACGTCGAGCGAGACGTTTTCCAGGGCGACGACGTCCTGCGTCGTGGTCTTGAAGATCTGGCCGACGTTACGAACCTCGATCGCGCCGGCCGGCTTCAGCGGGGTTATGTTCGCCAATGGCTGCATCGTGTTTCCACCCATCTGACCAGTTCGTTGAAGGCAATCGCGATCACGGCGATCATCACGACGCCGGCCAGCAACTGCTTCATCTGGAAGTTTTCGCCCCAGGTCGCGATCTGATGGCCGATGCCGTCGCGCGAGGCATACATTTCGGCGAGAATGACGCCGGTGAGATTGAAGATCATCGAAATCCGTAAGGCTTCCAGCAGAACCGGCAGCATGCTCGGCAGATAGACGCGAAACGCGGTCTGCATCGGTGTGGCGCCATAGGAACGCGCGACGGTGAGATGCTCGACCTTGACCGACTCCACCGCCGTCGTCGTCGACATGATCACGATGAAGATCGTCGAGAAGAAGCCGAACCCGACCTTCTGCGCAAAGCCGACGCCAAACACCAGGATGAACATCGGCAGGAAGATCGATTTCGGAATGCTGAAGGCGAAGAACAGCAGCGGCTTTGCCACGTCGGCAAAGTAGCGGTTCTCCGCAATCAGGAAGCCGATCAGCGCACCGACGGGAACGGCGAGTGCGAACGCCGTCACCACTTCCGTGGCGGTGACCGCCAGGTCCTTGCGCACGCTGGCCCGCTGCAGGAGATCGCCGAGCGTTGCCAGCGTATCGGAGGCGGAGGGGAGCAGGCGCGGGTTGACAAGGCCGGTCCGCGACAGGATTTCCCATATCGCAAACAGCGCCACCACGATGGCGACCCGCGCCGCCTTTACGCCGAGCCCGCTTTGCATCGCACCGGCCTTCAGAACTTTGTCGGAACCGGCTTGAACTGCGTCGAGATGATCTCGGCCGCCGGCCCGAGGTCCTTCATCCCGCCGGCCTTGGCCATGTCGAGCGCGAGCTGCAGCTGCTCCGGAATCTTCGGCCCGTCCATGCTGCCGTCGGTCTCCAGCTTCAGGATCGTGTTTTCATATTCCAGCGCGGCGATCTCGGCTGGAATTTCATAGAGCTCGGTGATCAGCTTGACGGAGGCGTCCTTGTTGGCGCGCATGTACATCAGCGCGCCGTAGAGCGCGTTCAGCGTCTTCTGCACCAGCTGCGGCTTGTCCTGTACATATTTGTCGAGCGCGATCCATCCCGCTGCGAGGTTCGGCGGCACTTCCTTGGAGAAGTCGAGGATGGTGCGCGCTTCGCCCGACTTGGAGATCTGGAAGCTCAATGGCGAATAGACCACCGCCGCGTCGACATTGCCGGCGAGCAGGTTCGGCACCAGGCCGCCGCCGCCGACCGGCACGCGGGTGAATTCGATCTTCTTGTCCTGCTGGGTCCACAGCGCCAGCAGGTCGGAGCCCGAGCCCGCGGAGGTGATCGCGACCTTCTTGCCTTTCAGATCGGTGACGCCGAGCGTCGATTTCGAAAGCGTCATCAATTGCCAGCCGTAATAGCCCGTGGCGGCGCTGGCGAGCACTTTTGAGTTCACGCCCTTCTTGCGCCCGGCCGATACCAGCGAGGTGGCGTCGAGAATGACGTCGGCAGCGCCCGCCGCCATCGCCTCGAACGTCTCGGCGCCGCCGCGATAGATCGTCAGCTCGGCCGCGATGCCTTCCTTCTCGAACAGCTTTTGCCGCACCGCGGTTTCCGCGATCGTGGTCGGCCAGTAGGTCTTGGTGGGAAGCCCGATGCGGACGGTGTCGGCGGCCTGCGCCATGGAGGGCAGGCCGAGCATGGTGGCCAGCGTGATCGTTGCCACCATGTGGCGTCGCGTGATGTTCATTGTGACGTTTCCCTTTGCTTTTCTTGATTGGTTTGTGGTTCGAACGGTCAGGCGGCGGCGCCACCTCCGACAGCCCCAGGTGTCGCAAGCTCGACGAGATGCATGGTCGTCATGAAATGCGTCGAGAGGGCCGCGACCGCGGCGTCGGCGTCGCGCTTCAGCGTGGCGTGCACGATCGCGGCGTGTTCAGCCTCGACATTGCGGGATTTTTCGGTGTTGCGCCGGATCGCCAGCCGTCGATAGCGTTCGCTCTGCTCGTGCAACACGTCGCGGAAGCCGAGCAGCCATTGCGAGCCGCAGGCGTTTACCAGCGTGCGGTGAAAGACATGGTGCCGCACCAGCCATTCTTCATAATGGTGGGTCGGATCGTCGGGATAGGTATGGGGAACGGCGCAGAGCGCCGCAAAAGACTTCTCCACCGACGCAAGCCAGGCCGCATCGCCGCGCTCGATCGAGCGGCGCAGCGCCAGCCCCTCGATATCGACGCGGGTCTGCGTCACGTCGCGAAGGTCGGCCGGCGATACCGGGCTGACGCGAAAGCCGCGCTGGTCGGAGGCCTGCACCAGGCCGTCGGCGACCAGCCGCGACAGCGCTTCGCGCACGGCAGCGAGGCTGACGGAGAACTGCTTGGCGAGCCCGGCGATGTGCAGCTTCTGGCCGGGCAACAGCCGGGTCGAGAGAATATCGGCGCGCAGCCGCTCCTGAACCGCGGACGTCAGGCTGCGAGGCCGTTCCTCGGTGCGATCACCAAAACTCAACCCGATACTGCTCATGGCGGCGCAGACTGGCGAGGGAATTTGGAATCGTCAATCGAAAATCGATTTTTTTGATAAGCTGATGATCCGATGGAGGTTTCCGGATTGGGTGGCGCGGGGGCCTGATTTTCGCGTGACAATCCGCCGGCGCAGGCATAAATAGTTCGCATGCGAAATAAACCGATCCCGCCGGCATGACGACGCGTCGCGAGCACCGTCTGGTTTTCCTGCTCAGCGTCGCGCAGCGCCGGCTGCAGCGCTGGATCGCGGCGCAGACCGAGCGGAACGGGGTTACGTCCGCACAAGCGGGGCTGCTGTTCGTGCTGGGCCAGCGCGACGGCGTGCTGATGGGCGAGGCGGGCGCGGCACTCGATCTCGGTCCGCCCGGCATCAGCGGGCTGGTCGACCGGATGACGGCGGCGAGCCTGATCAAACGCCGCGCCGATCCGGACGACGGAAGGGCATGGCGGCTATGGCTGACGCCAACCGGGCGGGCCGCGCTGGCGCAGTCGAAGGCGGGACTCGCCGAGATCAATGCGCGGCTGACGGACGGATTCACCGAGGCCGAGATCGACATCGTTGCACGCTGGCTCACCAGCCTGCAGAGCAAATTTCCCAAAGGAGAAGGCGAATGACCGAGCATATCAAGATCGAGAAGAGCGAGGGGATTCTGACGCTGACGATGGCGCGGCCCGACAAGAAGAACGCGCTGACCAATGCGATGTACGGCGCGCTGGCCGACGCGATGGAGGCGGCCGAGACCGATCCTTCCGTGCGCGTGCTGCTGATCCGGGGCGAGGGCGACATGTTCACCGCCGGCAACGACGTCGGCGAGTTCGCGGCGATCGCGACCGGCGCGTTCCAGGGCGAGCGGCATGTCGGCCGCTTCCTGCAGGCGCTGGCCAAGGCGAGCCGCCCGCTGGTCGCCGCCGTGCAGGGACGCGCGGTCGGTATCGGCACCACGATGCTCCTGCATTGCGACCTGGTCGTGCTGGCCGAGAACGCGCTGCTGTCGACGCCGTTCGTCAATCTCGCTCTGGTGCCGGAAGCCTCTTCGAGCCTGCTGATGCCGCTTCGCATCGGCTATGCGCGCGCCTATGAGATGTTCGCGCTCGGCGAGCCTGTGGATGCCAAGTCCGCCCACGCCTGGGGGCTCGCCAACCGCGTGGTGCCGCTGGACAAGCTCGACGCAGAGGCGAGGGCGTTCGCAGCGCGGCTGGCGAAACAGCCGGCCGGCGCCGTCAGCACCACCAAACGGCTGATGCGCAATCCGGAAGTTTTGATGGCGCAGATCAAGGTGGAGAGCGAGCAGTTTGCGGCGCGCCTGAAGACGATGGAAGCGCGCGAGGCTTTCCAGGCGTTTGCCGAGCGCCGCCCGCCCGACTTCCTGAAGCTTGCCGCCAGCTAAACTGTTCCCCCCCGCCCGCGACCGCAGGCTGGCGTAAGTTCGCGCATGTTTATGCTTCCACATCGTCATGGCCGGGCATAGCCGTCTGAAGGACGGCGTCGCTTCCGCTCGCCTATGTCCCGGCCATCCACGTTCTTTCGTGCGGAGACCAAGACGTGGATGCCCGGAACAAGCCCGGGCATGACGAGTTTGTGGAGACGCCCACCCCATACAAGACCACATATGCGATAGCGCGCTACCTGCGACTTGGCAGGGAATTGACCGCCCGTGGCAGCCCCGCTACCTCTTTTGTCCGCTTGCGGGGGAAACAAATGAACAAGAACAATGAAGCTTCCGAATTCGACTACGTGATCGTCGGCGCCGGCTCGGCCGGATGCGTGCTCGCCAATCGCCTGAGCGCTGACGGCAAACACTCCGTGTTGCTGCTGGAAGCCGGACCGAAGGACAGCAATCTCTGGATTCACGTGCCGCTCGGCTACGGAAAGCTGTTCAAGGAAAAATCCATCAACTGGATGTACCAGACCGAGCCGGAGCCGGGCCTGAATGGCCGGCAGGTGTTCCAGCCGCGCGGAAAGGTGCTCGGCGGCTCGAGCTCGATCAACGGCCTGCTCTATGTCCGCGGCCAGCACGAGGATTACGACCGCTGGCGCCAGCGCGGCAATGCCGGCTGGGGCTATGACGACGTGCTGCCCTATTTCAAGAAGGCCGAGAGCCAGCAGCGCGGCGCCGACAAATATCACGGCAGCGGTGGCCCGCTGCCGGTTTCCGACTGGCGGCATCATGATCCGCTGTCGGAAGCCTTCGTGGTGGCCGCTGCCGAGACCGGCATTCCGACCAACCCCGATTTCAACGGCGCGACCCAGGAAGGCGCGGGGTTTTTCCAGACCACGACACGGCGCGGCCGCCGTGCCAGCACCGCGTTCTCCTATCTGCGGCCGGCCAAGAGCCGCGGCAATCTGCATATCGAGACTTCGGCGCTGGCGCAGCGCATCCTGTTCGAGGGACGCCGCGCCAGGGCGGTCGAATACAAGCAGAACGGCCGCGTGCGCACCGCGCGGGCGCGCAAGGAGATTCTCGTCTCCAGCGGCGCGTATAATTCGCCGCAATTGCTGCAGCTCTCCGGCGTCGGGCCGGCGGATCTGTTGAAGCAGCACGGCATCGAGATCGTGCTGGATGCGCCCGGCGTCGGCAACGATCTGCAGGACCATTTGCAGGTCCGCCTGATTACGCGCTGCGCGCGGAAGGTGACGCTCAACGATGTCGTCAACAATCCGGTTCGCCGGGTGATGGCGGGCATTCAGTATGCCGCCTTGCGCAAGGGACCGCTGACGATCGCCGCCGGCACCTCGGGCGCCTTCTTCAAGACCAATCCGCGGCTCGCTTCGCCCGATATCCAGATTCACTTCCTGCCGTTCTCGACCGACAAGATGGGCGAGAAGCTGCACTCGCTGTCCGGCTTCACGGCATCGGTGTGCCAGTTGCGTCCCGAGAGCCGCGGCTCGCTGCGCATCAGGAGCGCCGATCCGTCCGAGCCACCGGAAATCCGCATCAATTATCTGGCGACCGAGACCGATCGCCGCGCCTTCATCGACGGCATCCGCATCCTGCGCAGGATCTTGGCGGCGCCCGCGCTGAAGGCCTATGCGGTCGGGGAAGTCGATCCCGGTCCGAAGGTGCAGAGCGATGACGAACTCTTGGACTTCTGCCGCCGCACCGGCAGCACGGTCTATCACCCGACCTCGACCTGCCGCATGGGCAGCGACGATCTCGCGGTCGTCGACCAGCGCCTCCGCGTGCGCGGCATCGAAGGCCTGCGCGTGGTCGATGCGTCCATCATGCCGGACCTGATGTCGGGCAACACCAATGCGCCGACCATCATGATCGCCGAGAAGGCGTCGGACATGATCCTGGAGGACGCGCGGTAGTCGACGACACCAGCGGCAAAACACCGCTGTCATCATCCGCGAAGGCGGATGATCCAGTACGCCGCGGCGTTTCGACTCAAACCGAGGCCGGCGATTACTGGATGCCCGCCTTCGCGGGCATGACGACGGCGACCGTGGTTATCCCCTATAGTCCCTCACGCGCTTCAGCATCTGCTCGACATGCGCGATCGGGGTTTCCGGCTGAATGCCGTGGCCGAGGTTGAAGATCAGCCGTCCCTGCGCGTAATTCGCCAGCACGTCGTCGACGGCGCGATCCAGCGCGGCGCCGCCGGCGATCAGCGCCAGCGGATCGAGATTGCCCTGCACGGCAACGCGGTTCTGCACGCGCTCGCGGATCAATGACGGCTCGGCCGCCCAATCGATGCTGACGGCATTGACATCAGTTGCTTCCACATAGGCCGGCAGCAATGCGCCGGCGCCGCGGGGAAAGCCGATGATTTTTGCATCGGGCACTTTCGCGCGCACGCCGGCGACGATGCGTTTCGCCGGCTCGATCGACCAGCGCTGAAATTCGCGCGGCGGCAGCACGCCGGCCCAGGTATCGAAGATCTGCAACGCGTCCGCGCCGGCCGCGAGCTGGCCGAGCAGATACTGGATCGAATTCTCCACCAGCACGTCGATGATGTCAGCGAACGCGTCCGGATGGCGATAGGCCATCATCCGCGCCGGCGCCTGGTCCGGCGTGCCCTGTCCCGCGACCATGTAGGTCGCAACCGTCCACGGCGCGCCGCAGAAGCCGATCAGCGCGATGTCTGGCGCGAGCTCGCGCCGCACGCGGCGCAGCGCCTCATAGACCGGCTCGAGTTTTGCGAAATCGGCATTGCGCGCCAGCGTCGCCACCTTCTCCGGCGTATCCAGCGGATCGAGCCGCGGACCTTCGCCGGCCTCGAAGCGCACGGAGCGGCCGAGCGCGTAGGGAATGACGAGAATGTCGGAGAAGATGATCGCGGCATCGAAGTTGAAGCGGCGGATCGGCTGCAGCGTCACCTCGGCGGCATATTCCGGCGTGAAGCAGAGATCGAGGAAGCTTCCCGCCTTGGCGCGCAGCTCGCGGTATTCAGGCAGATAGCGGCCGGCCTGGCGCATCATCCATACCGGCGGCACGGCCTGCCGGCGGCCTTCGAGCACTTCCATAAAAGGTTTGACCGGGGATGTCTGGGACACTCGAAAAGTTCCTGCGAGCTGCTGGGGGATCCACGCGCTCCTGATACACGCAGCGACCTGCCTGGCCAAGGACAGATGTGGAACCGGCAGAAATCCGCAGCGTTATCTCGGTCATGGAGGTACCCAATGGCTGAGAAATTCAACCCTGCGCCGCACGACAAGCATGCTGCCGATCCCCACGAGGCGATGTTGGCCGACCGGGAAACCCACGAAAAGCTCGAGAAGGGACTGGTGGGCACGTTTCCGGCATCAGACCCCGTGAGTGCCGCCCAGCCGGCGCCGTCGAAGGTCGACGCCGAGACTGCGAACCCGTCGCTTTGGAACAGGGTGCTCGCCGTCTTCCGGTAGCAGAGTTCCGGCAGCGTACGGTTTAACCGCGCCATCAGTGAAGGCGGCTTGTGTTCGGCAGGCCGCCTTCACTTTTTGCGCATCTCAATAATGCGGCGGCCGTTCGTTCGCGGGGCCCGGCACATTGCTCTCGGCTTCCCGCACGCGTTCCTTCAGCTCAGTGACCTGGCGCGTCAACCTGTCGATCTCGGTCCATTGCGCCGTGATGGTCTGGTTCAGCGTTTCGATGGTCACGTCCTGATAGGACAGCCGCATTTCCAGCGCATCGATCCGTTCGCTCAGGCCGCTGAAATCAGTCATCGGAGCCGCCGTTCATTTTGTGCTCGCGCAGACCGTGCCCAAGCGCCACCCGCTCGTCGAAGACGAAGCACTCGCCACGCCAGCGGCTTTCGGTTTCCGGGACGCCTTCGAGATAACGCAGGATGCCGCCCTTGAGGTGATAGACCTCGTCAAACCCGCGGGCCAGCAGATAGGCGCTGGCCTTCTCGCACCGGATACCGCCGGTGCAGAACATCGCGATCTTCTTGTGCCTGGCCGGGTCGAGCTTTGCCGCGGCGAAATCCTTGAACTGGCCAAAGCTCTTCAGGCCCGGATCGACCGCTCCCTCGAACGTCCCCATCGCCACCTCGAACGCGTTGCGGGTGTCGATGACGAGCGTATCCGGCGCTGCGATCAACGCGTTCCATTCCGACGGCTCGACATAGGTGCCGACCTGCCGCGTCGGATCGACCGCGGCATCGCCGAGCGTGACGATTTCCTTCTTCAGGCGAACCTTGAGCCGCTGGAACGGCATTGCGGCCGCGTGCGAGAACTTGAGCTCGAGGTTGTCGAGCCGGCCGCCGAACAGCTCGCCGTGCTGCAACTCCCGGACGAACGCATCGATGCCCGCATCGCTGCCCGCAACCGTGCCGTTGATGCCCTCATGCGCCAGCAGGACGCTGCCCTTGATACCGAGGCCGGCGGCAAGCGCGCGCAGCGGCTCGCGCAGCTCCCGGAAATCCGGCAGCGCGGCGAACTGATAGAGGGCGGCGACCTTGAGCGGCATGGCGACCGTTTATCAGGCCGGCCGGGGAGGGGAAACCCCGTATCCCCGAGCGCATTCCATGCATTGCTGCCGCCCGATTCATTGGCATGCCAGCCATTGCCCTGGCGGGGATGAATATGCCAAGAACGTCCGCAACCGCCCCGATTGGTCCCATGCGGGACGTCGATAACGCTGAAAAGAACGCTGAAAGAAAGCTCTCGCGATGAGGAATTTCCATTTCGCCGGCCGCTCCACGGTCCATGCCCAGAATGCGATGGTGGCGACGTCGCACCCGGCGGCTGCACTTGTCGCGATCGACGTGATGCGCGCCGGCGGCACGGCGGCGGATGCCGCGGTGGCGGCCTGCGCGCTGCTCGGCGTCATCGAGCCGCAATCGACCGGCATCGGCGGCGATTGCTTTGCGCTGATCCAGCCGAAGGGCGAGGGCAAGATCGTCGCCTATAACGGCTCCGGCCGTGCGCCGATGGCCGCGACGGCCGAATGGTACCTCGAGCGGAAAATTCACTCGGTGCCGCTGACCTCGGCCCATGCGGTGAGCATTCCCGGCGCGATCGACGCCTGGGACACGATCCTGCGCGACCACGGCAAGATGGGGCTCGATACCCTGCTGCAGCCGGCGATCAAGGCCGCCGAGGAGGGCTATGTCGTCGCGCCCCGTATCGCCTTCGACTGGAAGAACCAGTTCGAGAAGCTGAAGAACGGCACCAATACCGAGCGCTACCTTCTGCCGCACGGCAAGCCGGCGGTGGCCGGCGATGTGATCCATCAACCGGAGCTCGGCAAGACGCTGCGCGCCATCGCCAAGAACGGCCGCGACGCGTTCTATGCGGGTGAGATCGCCGCCGACATGGTCGAGACCCTGCGCGGCATCGGCGGCCTGCACACGCTGGAGGATTTTGCTGCGCACTCGACCGAGACGACGTCGCCGATCGGCACCATGTACAAGGGCCACGACGTCTGGCAGTGCCCGCCGAACGGCCCTGGCATCACCATGCTGGTGATGCTGAACATTCTCTCCCGCTTCGACCTGACCAAGTTCGCACCGCTCAGCATCGAGCGCTTCCATCTGGAGGCCGAGGCCGCCCGCATCGCCTACATGATGCGCGAGCAGCACATCGGCGATCCGCAGCAGGTTCACGTTGATGTCGCCGGCATCCTCGCCAAGGAGTTCGCCGAGGAGCACATCAAGAACATCCGGATGGACCGGCTGCTCGACCTGCCGAACGTCGCGCCGCCGATGAATCCGTCCACCGTCTACATCACGGTGGTCGACAAGGACCGCAACGTCTGCTCGTTCATCAACTCGATCGCGCATTCGTTCGGCTCGGCGATCGTCTCCAACAAGACCGGCATCCTCCTGCAGAACCGCGCCGGCGGCTTCCGCATTCAGCCCGGCCATCCGAACTGCATCGCGCCGGGCAAGCGGCCGCTGCACACCATCATTCCGAGCCTTGCCACCAAGAACGGCCGTGCGGTGATGCCGTTCGGCGTGATGGGCGGCCAGTATCAGCCGGTCGGGCAGACCCACGTGCTGACCAATATCCTCGACTATGGCTGCGACGTGCAGGAAGCCATCGATATGCCGCGCGGCCTGCATTACGAGGGCTTCTACCAGCTCGAAGACAGCGTGCCGGCCGAAATCGTCGAAGGCCTGAAGAAGATCGGGCACAAGACCACCAGCGTGGTCGGCCCGCTCGGCGGCGGCCAGGCAATCTGGATCGACTGGGAGAAGGGCACGCTCACCGGCGGCTCCGATCCCCGCAAGGACGGCTGCGCGCTGGGCTACTGAGGGCGCTTTCGCTCCGGGAACAAAGGGCGGCCTGCTCTCGTTAACACGAGAGGCAGGCCGTGCTTTTTGCCGCGGCCGGCCGGTTGTGCCAGAGGCCCGCCATCAGCATCCTTCATCCAGACAATACCGAACAGGCTGACCTGCGCGGCGGACGTTCGCCATGGTTTGCGGGAAAGGGCCGCCCGTCACGTCTCGATATCAGCGAGAATCTCAAATGCGATGCGCTGATCGTCGGTGCCGGCATCACGGGATCGCTGGTGGCGGAGCGCCTGACGCGCCAGGGCCTCGACGTCATCATTGTCGATCGCGAGTTGCCGGGCCGCGGCAGCACGGCTGTCTCGACATCCATGCTGCTGTGGGAAATCGACCGGCCGTTGCGCGAGTTGAGCGACGCTTATGGTTTCGAGCGCGCTTCGCGCATCTACCGCGCCAGTCTTGAGGCCGTTGCCGGCCTGCAGTCGCTGGTCGGAAAGCTCGGCATCGCCTGCGACATGCGCGAAAAGAATTCTCTCTATCTCGCGGCGAGCGAGAGTAACGCCGCCCTGATGGAAGAACATCGCTGGCGGACGCGCGCCGGCCTTCCCGGCGATTTTCTCGACCACGGCGTGCTGCTTGACAGCTTCGGCATTGCGCGGGCCGCTGCGATCTGCTCGCCGGGCGCGGCCGATGCCGATCCCGTGCAGCTGGCGGACGGCACGCTCACGGCAGCCGTGATGCGCGGCGCGCGCCTGTTCGAGGGCGAGGCCGTCGCCTTCGATTCTGCCGGGCGCTCGGTCAATGTTCAACTCGCGAACGATCGCGAGATCGAGGCGCGCTCCGTCGTCCTCGCGACCGGCTATGTCATGCCGGATATCGTTCGCTCCACCGTGCATGAGGTGTCATCGAGCTGGGCGATCGCGACCGTGCCGCAACCGCATAACATCTGGAACGCGGGCACGTTGATCTGGGAGGATGCAAAGGACTATCTCTATGCGCGAACGACGCGGACGGGGCGCATCATCATCGGCGGCGAGGACAGCACCGGGATTGTCGAGCCGGAGGCGCGCGATGGCCTGATACCCCAGAAATCGCACGCGCTGGCGCAACGGCTCGCGGCGCTGTGGCCGCTCGCAAAGCCGGATGTCGAATTCCGCTGGGCCGGCACGTTCGGCACGACGGGCGATGGTTTGCCGATGATCGGTCCGGTGCCGGGCGTCAGCGGCGTCTATGCGGCGTATGGCTATGGCGGCAACGGCATCACCTTCAGCTATCTTGCCGCGAACCTGATCGGTGATCTGATCGCCGGAAAAACCTCCGCTTTGCTGCACGATTTCGCGATCGATCGCGATGGCGGCATGGCAGAGGGGTGAAAAATGGCTACCGAAATGGCCCGCCTTGGGCTAGAGACGGCGGTCTCTTGAGCGAGGTAAACTCGATGCGCTTTTCCCGACGCATGATCTTCCGGACCGCCTTTGCCGCCATGGCAGCCGCGGTTGCCACGCCCGCTGCCATCAGGTCGGCATCGGCCCAGACTGCAGGAAAACCCATGACCACAGCTTCAGGCTTGCAGATCATCGACAGCAAGGTCGGCACCGGCGCCTCGCCGACGTCAGGCCAGACCTGCGTGATGCACTATACCGGCTGGCTCTACGAGAACGGCCAGAAGGGCAAGAAGTTCGATTCCTCGGTGGATCGCAACGAGCCGTTCGAGTTCAAGATCGGCCAGCGCCAGGTGATCGCTGGCTGGGACGAGGGCGTTGGGTCCATGAAGGTCGGCGGCAAGCGGACGCTGATCATTCCGCCCGCGCTCGGCTACGGGGCGCGCGGTGCCGGCGGCGTCATCCCGCCGAACGCGACGCTGATGTTCGACGTCGAATTGCTGGCGGTGAAGTAACGCGCAAACAGGGGAGGCGCATCGTGAAGGTTTCGATCCTCGACGATTATTTCGACACGCTGCGCACCCTCGACTGCTTTGGCAAGCTCGCCGGGCACGATGTGACGATCTGGAACGATCACGTCCAGGACGTCGACGTGCTCGCGGAGCGCCTGAAGGATACCGAGGCGCTGGTGCTGATCCGCGAGCGCACGCAGATCCGCACCCCGCTGCTGGAACGCCTGCAAAGGCTGAAGCTGATCAGCCAGCGCAGCGTCTATCCGCATATCGATGTCGATACCTGCACCCGGCTCGGCATCATCGTGTCCTCGAGCCAGCATGCCGATACGCCGTCCTATGCGACGGCCGAGTTCACCTGGGGCCTGATCCTGGCGGCGATGCGCGCCATTCCGCAGCAGATGGCGGCGCTCAAGGCCGGCAAATGGCAGATCGGCGTCGGCCATACGCTGCGCGGCAAGACGCTCGGCATCTATGGCTATGGGCGGATCGGTGCGGTCGTCGCCGGCTATGGCAAGGCGTTCGGCATGAACGTCCTGGTGTGGGCGCGCGAGCCGGCGATGGCGAAGGCCCGCGCCGACGGCTACGCGACCGCCGCAAGCAAGGCCGATTTCTTCGAACGATGCGACGTGCTTTCGCTGCACATGCGGCTCGTCGATGCCACGCGCGGCATTGTGAAAGCAGACGATCTCGCACGGATGAAACCCACCGCGCTCCTGGTCAACACCAGCCGCGCGCCGCTGATCGAGCCGAACGCCCTCGTCAACGCGCTGCGCGCCGGACGTCCTGGCATGGCCGCGGTCGATGTCTACGAAAAGGAACCGCTGCGCGACGTCAACGATCCGCTGCTGACCATGGACAATGTGGTCTGCACGCCGCATCTCGGCTACGTCTCGCGCGACGAATACGAACTCCAGTTCACCGATATATTCGACCAGATCCTGGCCTATGAAGCGGGCGCGCCGACGAATGTCGTCAATCCGGATGTGATGTCCAGGCGGCGCTGAAAAGGCGGCGGACGCGCTCCGCCATGACGAAATCCGGGGCGCCCATGCGCCGCAGGCTCCCTTAATCTTCTGGTTTGCAGCCCCGGTTTTCGATACCGTTCGGACGAACGATATTTTGAGAAGGCGCCCAATGACCGGCACGCACGACCACAGCCATTCCCACGATCACGATCATTCGCACGGCGATGACGAGCGCTGGAAGCATGACGGCGTTCGCGTCATTCCCGGCAATCAGCTCGACCCCAACGTGCCCTCGACCGCCGGCATGGACCGCAAGGCCGCGATCAATTTCGCCCGGGTCGGCGCGCAGAAATTGTGGGCGGGCACCGTGACGATCCGGCCCGACGCCAAGACCGGCGCGCATCATCACGGCCATCTCGAAAGCATCATCTATGTCGTGAAGGGCAAGGCCCGGATGCGCTGGGGCGAGCATCTGCAGTTCACCGCCGAAGCCGGCCCCGGCGACTTCATCTTCGTGCCGCCCTATGTGCCGCATCAGGAGATCAACGCCAGCCCCGACGAGGCGCTGGAATGCGTGCTGGTGCGTAGCGACGGCGAGGCGGTCGCGATCAACCTCGATATCGAGCCGGTGGAGAAGCCGGAGACGGTGCTGTGGATCGATCCGGTGCACCGCGATCCCGCCGAGAAGAAATAACACCGTCATTCCGGGGCGAGATTCTTGGTCTGGTTCTTCGGACCATCCCGGAATGACAGAAACACCACAAGGATTGCGCGATACGGAGCTCCCATGAAGCTTGTTCGCTACGAGAGCGCAGGCCACGTCGCCACCATCACGATGGATCGTGCCTCCGCGCATAATGCGCTCAACAACGCGCTATGCGACGAGCTGCGCGAAGCATGGCTCCGCTTTCACGAAAGCGACGACCGCGTGGCGGTGCTGGCGTCGTCCGAAGAGAAGTATTTCTCGGTCGGCGCCGATGTCAGGGATCTCCCCGTCAACATGTGGCACGCGGTGCCGGGATTGGGCGTCGAGCTGGACAAGCCGGTGATTGCCGCGACCTCCGGCTGGGTCGTCGGCGGCGCCTTCGTCCTCGTGCAAATGGCTGACATGTGCGTGGCATCGGAGACGACGCGCTTCATCTATCCGGAGGGCAAGATCGGCACCACCGCCGGCGGCATCTCCTCGGTGATGGCGCGGATGCCGCACAAGGTCGCGATGGAATTCCTGCTGGTCGGCGAGGAGATGTCGGCGGAGCGCGCTTACCAGATCGGCTTCGTCAACAAGGTCGCGCCGAAGGGGCAGCACGTCACACTCGCCCAGGAAATGGCGGCGAAGATCGCCGCCAATGCGCCGCTGGTGGTCCGGGCACTCAAGAAGCTCGCCCGCGACGCGATGCCCAAGGGGCCCCTGGAAGGCGTCGCCGAGGTGCGCCGGCTGCTCGATGTCATCAGGGACAGCGAGGACCTGAAGGAAGGCGTCAAGGCCTTTGCCGAAAAGCGCAAGCCCGACTTCAAGGGCAGGTAGGGATTGCGAAGTCTCGTATCGGTTGTGTTGGTGCGAATACTCACCTGATCGCGCGATCGTGTTCGCACGGCGGCGCGGGTGCCTGCGCTCGGAAGAAGGTTCCCTGCTAAGCTTGTCCAATAAAATTTTGGCGTAGGAATCAAGCAATGACGAATTCTGATAATTTGATGGCGCGACGTGCGGTTCTCACAGGCCTCGGCCTTGGTGCGGCGGCGATTGCAACGATGCCGGCGAAGGCCGCGGCGGTGGATTCGTCCGAGGGCGGCGAAATCTGGAGCAGCGAATACTGGACCAAGAAAGGCGACATTCCCTTGTGGATGTTTCGCAAGCGGATCGGTGCGCCCAGGCCCGGCGAGGCGGCGCGGCCGGTCGTTTTCTTTGTCCATGGTTCTTCGGTGACCTCGCGGGTGTTCGATCTCAACGTGCCGGGCAAGGGCGAATATTCGGTCATGAACGAGTTCGCACGCTACGGTTTCGATTGCTGGACCATGGACCACGAGAATTACGGAAAATCCGGTCGCACGTCGGGCAATTCCGATATCGCCAGCGGTGTCGAGGATTTGAAGGTCGCGGTCGAGCTGATCGCCCGCGAGACCGGCCAGACGAAGGTTCATTTCGTCGGCGAATCCTCGGGCGCATTGCGCGCCGGCGCCTATGCCATGGTGGCGCCCGAGCGGGTCGACCGCCTGGTGTTTGGGGCCTTCACCTACAAGGGCGAGGGATCGCCGACCCTGACCAAGCGGGCCGAGCAGCTCGCCTACTTCCGCTCCCACAATATGCGCAAGCGCGACCGCGACATGATCCGCTCGATCGCTACCCGCGACAGGCCCGGCACTTCCGATCCGGCTGTGATGGAGGTGCTGGCGGATGTCGAGATGCAGTTTGGCGACGAGGTCCCGACCGGCACCTATCTCGACATGACCGCCAATCTGCCGGTGGTGCATCCGGAGAAGGTGCTGGCGCCGGTGCTGTTGGTGAGCGGCGTATATGATGGCATCGCGACCGTTGCCGATCTCGAGGAGTTCTACAACAAGCTGCCGAACGGCGACCGGCAGCTCATCCTGCTGCCGAACACGGCCCATTCGGTGGCGCTGGCGATCAACCGGCAATTGTTCTGGCACGTCACCCGGGCGTTTCTCACCATGCCGGCGCCGCTGCCGTTGGGGTAGTTTATCTCCGGAAGCCAGGGCACGCGTTTCCGGACGACCAGGCGGCACAAGGGCGCCAAGCCCGTCTTCACATAGGAAGTGCCGGGCTTCCATCCCGTCGGAACAGCCGGCCGGGATGGGGTGGCCCACTCGGCCAAGACGCACCGAAATAGCATCCAAAAAATTTGAAAACGGGTGTCGGATCGACCGGCGCCCGTTCGTCCTTGGCATGAACCCCGTGAAAAGGAGTCCTAATTGTGGCCAAAATGATCTTCGTCAACCTGCCGGTCAGCGATCTCGCCCGCTCGACCGCCTTCTATCAGGCAATCGGTGCGGAAAAGAACCCGCAATTCTCCGACGACACGGGGGCCTGCATGGTGCTGTCCGACACCATCTACGTGATGCTGCTCACCCATGAGAAGTATCGCAAGTTCACCTCGAAGAAGATCGCCGACGCCAAGGCCACCAGCCAGGTCCTGCTCTGCCTTTCCGCCGAGGGCCGCGGCGCGGTGGATGACATCGTTGCCAAGGCGCAAGGCGCGGGCGGCGGAGCCGATCCCGGGCCGAAGCAGGATTACGGCTTCATGTATGGCCGCAGTTTCGAAGATCCCGATGGGCACCATTGGGAAGTGATGTGGATGGATGTTGCCGCTGCAACCGCCGCACAGCCTGCCTGAAATATCGAGATGCGTAGGGTGGACAAAGCGACAGCGCGCCCACCACTCACAGTTAAGTCCGCCGAGAGATGGTGGGCACGGCGCAAGCGCGCCTTTGTCCACCCTACGGACCGACGATGCCGGGCCCCGCGCGGCCGGGCGTGACGGCGCCGGCAAAAATTTCAAACGGCATGTCGGCTCCCCACGCCCTCACTCGTCCTCCGAGTGGAGCCACGCCAAAGGAGCTCAGTATGGCCAAAATGATCTTCCTCAACCTTCCGGTCAGCGATCTCGCCCGTTCGACCTCATTCTATCAGGCGATCGGCGCCGACAAGAATGCGCAATTCTCCGACGATACAGCCTCCTGCATGGTGTTGTCGGACACCATCCACGTCATGCTGATGACGCACGACAAGTATCGCCAGTTCACCTCGAAGAAGATCGCCGACGCCAAAAACACCAGCCAGGTCCTGATCTGCCTTTTCGTCGACAGCCGCGACGCGGTGGACGAGACCATCGCCAAGGCGCAGGTCGCGGGCGGCGCTCCCGATCCGAGCCCAGTGGATGATTACGACTTCATGTACGGCCGCAGCTTCGAAGATCCCGACGGTCACCTTTGGGGAGTGAGTTGGATGGATGTCGCCGTAGCAACTGCTGCACAGTGCTCCACCGCCGCGGCCTGATCATTCGCACTCGTCAGCAACTGGAGTCTATCCATGTCCAAGATTTCCCCCTGCCTGTGGTTCAACGGCGAGGCCGAAGAGGCCGCAAATCTCTACGTCTCGCTGCTGCCGGATTCCCGTATCGAGAAGGTCCAGCGTAATCCCGTCGACGGCCCGGCCGGAAAGGCCGGCTCCGTGCTGGTGGTGGATTTCACGGTGGCCGGACAGCGCTTCATGGCGCTGAACGGCGGGATGAAGATGGAACATACCCACGCGGTCTCCTTCATGATCGATTGCGCCGACCAGGCCGAAGTCGACCGGCTCTGGGATGCGCTGCTCGCGAATGGCGGCCAGCCCAGCCAGTGCGGCTGGCTGAAGGATCGTTTCGGCGTATCGTGGCAGGTCATACCAAGTGCGTTGCCGAAGTTTCTCGGTGGTGCTGATAGCGCCGGCGCGAAGCGCGCGATGCAGGCGATGCTGGGCATGGTCAAGATCGACATCGCAGAGCTGCAGCGCGCCTATGAAGGCAAGAACGCGGCGTAGAGCGGGGAATCGTAGGGTGGGCAAAGCGAAGCGTGCCCACCATCGCGATAACGGTATGCCGAAAGATGGTGGGCACGGCGCAAGTGCGCCTTTGCCCACCCTACGGACCTCGGACTTTCAATAACTGATCCGCAGCCCCACGCCGCCGTGCAGCGTATTTCCTACCGGCTGCGGTCCGGCGGTGCCGTTGAGAAAGAGATCCGCGATCCAGCCCTTGCTGATGCGGAAGCCGAGCCGGCCGCCATATTCGAACCAGCCCTGATTGCCGATGACAGGCACGATGGTGCCGTCGCCGCTCACGGCGGCGGCGATGCCGGATCGCGCGCCGAAGGATTGCACCCATCCGCCGTTGATATTGGCCTCGATGCTCGAGCCGAACAGATGCGTCCACTGCCCGCCGACCTTGACGAGGTTGGTGCGGTCGGTGCCATCGGCGATCGAGGCATTAAACGGATTGAAGGTGGCGGCGGGGTCGATGTAGCCCTTCACCCGCTGCCATAGCTGCCAGACCTCGACGGACGCCGCCACCTCGTCGCGCGGCGACAGCCGGCTGATCCAGCCGGCGCGGCCGTAGACGGCATAGTTTTCGCTGGTCGTCGCGCCTTCGAGCGATACCGCGCCAAGGCTTGTCGCGTAGCTGCGCGCATACCGCACCTTCTGGAACGGCGACAGGATGGCGCCGACGTCGAAGAACGGCCGCGACGATCCCCAGTCGGCGAAATCATAGCGCAGCGCGAACGCACCGATCGGCGCGCTGGTGACGCGGTAGCCGCCTTCGTTGAACTGGGCATAAGCAATGCCAGCAAGCAGCGACAAATTGGGCGTCAGGTTCTTGCGCCCATGAATACCGGCCGAGAACGAGCCGGCTGAGCCGAACGCACTGATGCAATCGTTGCAATTGATCTGCTCGTTGACCCCCAGCAGCACGTTGCCGAGCACCCGGTTGGTGATCATCTGGTTGAAGCGCTGGCCGGCGAGGTCGTTGATCGACGCGGCGCTCGAGCCGGGCGTGGCCACCGGCGCCGCGTTCGTGCCCGGTGACGTGGTCGGACCAGGTGTTGGCGTCGGCGAGGCGCTGGGACTTGGGCTCGGAGCAGGTGTCGGCGAAGGCGACTGCGCCCATGCCGAGGACGACGGCCCCGGCGCCAGTGCAAGTGCCATGGCTGCGAGCATGGCCGGCAGAACAAGGCCGCGGATGCATCCTGCCATGATCAGCGCCCGCACAACATGCCGGTCGGATCGCTGCCGTCATCCACCGATGACGGGGGCTGCATCCGCATATTGCGTGGTGCTGCAAAGCCCTGCCGCTTTGCTGCAGGTGGCGGCAAATGTCCAGGGCGGGGTGTTGGTTTTCTTGATCGTCGATCTGCCGCCGGCGCCTGCAGCCGTGATGATGGCGGTATCGCCGGGCCGGGTGAGCTGGATGCATTCGAAGCTAACCGTGCAGACCGAGGCTGCACCTTCCTGCAGGTTGACGATGGTCTGGCCGCGCTGCGACAGGATGTCGAGCGTGGTGCCGCGCACGCCGATGGTCGCGAGCGGCGTCGTGATCTTGTAGGCGGCCTTGTCCGAATGGCCGGTGACGAAACGAAACGCGCCGGTCGTCATGCGCACCGCGA